>VTLG01007098.1_pt1 | contig 23566 bp, 52 predicted proteins | sample 4694571 | NCBI WGS metagenome assembly VTLG01 (sample SAMN12604809, study PRJNA352737) | marine metagenome | biome: ENVO:00000447; feature: ENVO:00000209|ENVO:00000569|ENVO:01000036; material: ENVO:00002151; isolation source: viral sequences binned using virsorter ...
AAAGGAAGAATAGTTTATCATAATATTTTAAATGGTAAAAGAACATGAAAGAAATAAATATAAAAATAAAAAACATATCTCAAAAGCAATGGCCTTTATTTCTTATTGAATTAAACTTAATGGCTAAGATGTGGAAAAAATATGGACCTATTGTAGACATTAAGGCTAAAAACTTTGATAGGATAATTAAGTGGGGAGGAAAAAAACATGGTGACACTTCAGAAGATTGATGAAGTAGCTAGAAGATGGAATAAAACGAAAGATCCGAAGGATAAAGAGCTTTGGTACAAATTAATAAAGGAGTTTGCAAATGGACCTCATAATATTAAACGACGGCCTATACCAACTAATTTCAGTTACAAAACAGATAATGGATGGAATAGTATTGACAAGTAAAGTAAATTGCTTTGAACTTTGTGATATTTTAAGAATAAAATTAACAACATATTCTGAAGTTCTCAACGCTCACGTCATGCATGATGGTAGTGGTGACTTTTATGGATGTATATGCAAATAAAAATATTAAAACATCCGGATATATTTTTAAGACAATCTACAGAAGAAGTAAAATTTCCATTAAGTGAAGAAAATAATATTATATTAGATAATATGATTAAAGTTATGTACCAAGCTAATGGTATTGGTCTAGCTGCCAATCAAATAGGATATAGTAGACGTATGTTTGTCATGGATACAAGCAATGAAAGAGATGATCCCCAAGTATTTATTAATCCAATTGTAAAATCTAAAAACAATATAAAAAGGACTGACATTGAAGGATGTTTATCTTGTCCTGGTGAAGATGTAAAAGTAAGTAGATCAGTATCTATTAATTTAGAATGGAAATGTAGGCACGGAAAGGACCAACATAAGACATTTTATTACCTACCCTGTAGAGTAATGCAACATGAAATGGATCATTTAAATGGAAAATTAATTGTGGATTAAGTATCCGCTCCAGGTTTTTCCTGTTCTTGATAACAATAAAACTTAATAATAGTACCAAATTGATTTATATCTTTTCGTCCTATTTCTTTTGCTTTTTTAATAGACTCTTCATATCCAAATATCATACATTCGTAGTGACTATTGAACTTATCCGGCCAGTGATATGGTTCCAAGCAAGTATTGTACACTGAAGAGCATATTATTAACCCTAATATAAAATTACCCATTGACATCCCTCTAGAAATTTATATATTATCCTATAATTAAAAAATAAAATATGAAAGGAAAGTACAGTATATGACTGACATAAGCAAATATAAAAACGTGTCATTATCGAAAGACACTTATACTAAAATTGATCGGCTTAGACGCGTGATCGTACCCAATACGATTGTAAGTCGAAGTCAAACAGTAAATATTTTGGTAAATGAAAAAGTAGAAAAGTTAAACGGTAAAGCAAAGGAGAAATAAAATGTTTAAAATATCACAAGCAGAACGACAAGAAATAATAAAATATTTGTCTTCTAGACCATACGCAGAAGTATTTAAACTTGTTGCACTTGTAGTAGGATTAAAGCCTCTAGAAAATGGTAAGAAAAAAGAAGATGCTAAAGAGAAAAACTAATGAATAATAAAATTTGTCCAAGATGTAAAGGCAATGGTTTTTTTAAAGTTAAAGAAAGTGTAGAAAGACAAGTGGATGTTGTAGTTCAATGTCCAATGTGCAATTCAGAAGGAGAAGTACATGATAAAGAGTTTGATGATTATTTCGATTCTCACGTTGAGCTTAAGCCATTGCTCAAAAATTGAATTTGATAGCTTTGATCCAGTAACAACTACTCTTAAGTGGGCCATACAACAACATGATGACAAGTGAAGATATAACTAGAGTAAAAAGAGGACCTGCTGACCTAGAAGAAAGGATCGAGCAGCTAGAGAAACAAAAGGAACTTCTTAAATCTCATTGCAAGAAGGCGGGTGAAACAATTAAAACTTTAACTAAACGGAATCAAGATGCTGAACTTGAACTATCATTAGTTAAAGCTGTTGGTATGAACTCTCCAGAGATGCGAGCAGCTAAGGCGAGGATCGAGGAGCTAGAAAGAGATCGAGAGATATTTAAAAAAGAATTAGATCGTCTTTCTGAAGAGAATAATAATCTTAGAGTAATGATGAAAAGATAATGGACCCAATATTTAAATGGATATTCGGATTTTTAGGTATGATGACTTTACTATCATTATACATGTTAATAACTTTATAAAGGAGAAATATGACAATAGATAAAAGAGTAGAAGACGAAAGAAAATTATTTAAGTACCAAAGCTTTAGATGGGGTCCTTGTGTAGTTAAATTTAAAATAGAAGAAGAGTTTAGATTAAGACTTTTAGAAGAGGCTGAACAAAGCCATAAAGATCATACACAAAAATTAGCAGGAGTTTTAACTAAACAAGTAGCATTTAGGAATCCTGATGTGTTTTTTAAAGATTTTGATTATTATTTTGAGGTGTGGAATTACTCTCTAGCACAATGGAATGGAGAACTCGTTCGATATGAAAATGGTAAGAAAATAGTACAGAAAGAAACACCCGACAAATATTTAATGGAAGCTTTATGGTGTAATTGGCAAACGGCGGGAGATTTTAATCCACCACACGATCATGGTGGAGATTTAACTTGGGTTATATATTTAAAGATTCCAGAAGAATTAAATGAAGAGAATAGAAGATATAAAGGAAGATCAGCAGGGCCCGGCGGCATTACATTTATCTATGGAGAAAATTCTGATAGAAACTGTATTACTCATCACTCAGTTTATCCAGAGCAAGGAGATATGATTATGTTCCCTGCTTGGTTAAAACATTGGGTGTACCCATTCAAGTCCGATTGTACTAGAATTTCCGTATCAGGAAATGCATCCACAAGTATTAAGTTGCATAAGATAAAACCAATTGCAGATAAAATGGCAAAAGATGGTAAGTGATATATTTAAAACACCTATCTTAAATACTAAAGTATCTAATGTTGAAACTGCCTTAAAGGTTTACGAAGAAATTAGGTCTAACAGTGAATCGAGAAATGTTAGTAATCGCGGTGGTTATCAATCTCCCCTTTTATTAAAAGAGAGTAGAGAAAAAATATTTACTGCTGATGTTATGAAAGAAATATTAGAAGAAACTATGGCTCTTTATGATTGGAAGAAGCCTCTTAGTTTCAATATTGATGGCGCGTGGTTTAATGCAAATGAATTGGGTGATTATAATATATCTCATAGACATTCAAAGTCTCATTTTTCTTTTGTCTGGTATTTAAAAGTTCCAGATAACAGTTCAGGACAACTTATACTAGAACATCCTGATAGCGCCCTTATTATGACTGGATTATTTGACTTAGAAAGAGATGATAAAAACCACTATAACTCAGAAACCATGCAAATTACCCCTTCAGAGGGCCTTCTAGTGATGTTTCCCGCTAGTTTGAAGCATCGAGTAGAGAGATACGAGGGGCAAGAAACAAGGGTCTCTTTGGCCTTTAATGGAAGCTTTAAACAATGAAATGAGGTATTGACAAAGGTCTCGCAAAGTCCTATATAGAAAGTAGAAAGGCGGTAATATAAATGATGAATAATAAAATAGCAATGCCAGAAAGACAGTGGATTATTAGATATTATTCTAAGTCTGATGGTCAAGTAGTTAAAAGACCTTATGATCCACACGCTGAAATGCAATATGAATTTATTGCAAAGAGTACTGGTAATTTATGTAAACGATACTTTGATGCGGTTAAAGGAGGCACAAGAACAGCGAATGCTCCTTGGACTATCACAGTTAAAAAGAAAAGAAAGAAGGTAAAAAATGATAAACGAAAGAATAAAAAGATTTGATGATTGGTTTATCACCGCGAAACCTGGTGATAAATACATTTATCATACTGGTTCTTTAGCGTTAGATAAAAATCGTGCAGATGGTTATGAGTTAAGAGAGCTGTCGAAACATGTTTTGGATAAATGTTGTAAGTGGGATTTATCTATGAAAGCGATTAAGAAATTAGATAATCGTGTTAAGTTTAAACCGGATTTGAGACTATTTCAAAAAAGTGAAAAGTACAAAGAAGGTAGTGAGACTTTTACAAAAAGTAAGTACATAGCAGTAAAGATAGCTTCGTGAGACATTCAGCACTTTACGAGAAAATGAGAAAGAAGGGTGTCACCATTAGAAGACACCCTGATGGAAGAGATCCTAAAAAGATAAAATTATTTGGGGAATTTAAAAGATGCTCCAAGTGTCAAGAGACTAAGCATATTTATGACTTTGACTTTAAGAATAGAAAAAGACCTGATGGTAGCCGAAGACCCGGTATTCAAGCAGAATGTGGCTATTGTAGAAAATTACAAAAAATTAAAAAATATAATTCTGACCCACATTCTTATGTGCTTAGACTTATACAGCTTGCAAGACAGCCCTCCGCTATTAAAAAAGGAAGACGACCTTGTAATATGGAACTAGATGAATTTATGAACGAGTGGCAGAAACAATATGAAAAGACAGGGACTATTTGTCCTAAACTTGGTATACAAATGACTTATACTGGAGGAGAAAATAAAGTTAGAACTAATATATCAATTGATAGAATTAATGGCAAAAAAGATTATGAAAAAGGTAATGTACAGTTTGTGTCACACATATACAATATTATGAAGCAACACTATACGGACGAAGAAGTAGATGAAATTTGCTTACTTCGCGCTGGTGTTATTAAGAAAGAATTAGAGAATGGGCAGAAGAAAGTTGTTGGAGGGCAGTGGTAGGCTCTTAATAGTTGGTTTGGTTTATCTTCGTGCTCTGTAAACCTTGACTAAACTAGCAACTACCACATTAAATTATGAAAGGAAAATATGAAAAATAAAGAAAAAAAAGAAGACTTAGAGTTTTTTAAATATCAAAAACTCTGTTATGAGAGATTAGAAAATTTATTGGATGCAGGGTGGAATGATTTTAAATTTAACCAACCACCTGAATTTATACTGGGAATAGTATTCATTAATTCAATGCTAACACATCCCAATTTATGTTTAGAGGGTAAACAAGGGTGGCTAACGACGTATAAAAAGGTACTTTCAGAAATGCCAGATGACGTTGAAGAAGCCATAAAAAAATTAACCCCAAAAGATTCAAAAGAGACAGGTGAAGAATTTAAAAAATCTATTTTACATTAAATGGAAGTAAAAATATGATAGGACTATTTTTAATTGGAATGCCTTTAACTATAATAGGCTTTTATATTGCCTATCACATTGGCTCTAGGGAAAAGAAACAAGAAAAAGAATGGAGATGGAATGAAATGGAGTAAAATAAAAATACAACTAGACGTATGGTCTTTGTATTATAGGGAATATATCGTCGGGTTTATCATTGGCTTTATAATAGGAGCTTTAATAATATGAAATGGAATAAGCTTTATAACTATCCTCCTTGCGTGCGTAGCACGAAGGACGGGGATAGGAAGTATGAGATAGGTAAAGAAAAGTTACCAAGTGTTACGACGATTTTAAAGAATACTGAGAGTCCTGAGAAAGCTGAGAGTTTGGCGAAATGGAGGCTAAAAGTTGGCGAAAATGAGGCAACACGAATCGTAGATGAAGCTTCTCGCCGAGGCACCGCGATGCATAGTTACTTGGAGACTTATATTAAGGGTGGCAATTTAGTAGACTTAACCGACATTGGGCAAGACGCAAGCAGCATGGGACAAGAGATAATTAATCAAGGTTTCAATGATTTAGAAGAAATTTGGGGAAGTGAAGTGACTTTGTATTATCCAGAATTATACGCCGGGCAGACTGACCTTTGTGGAATTTATCAAGGGCGCGAAAGTATAGTTGATTTTAAGCAAACCAACAAGCCAAAAAAGATCGAGTGGATAGATGATTATTTCTTGCAGCTAGCGGCTTATGCTATGGCTCATGACCAGGTTTATAAAACGTGCGTCGAGCAGGGAGTGATTTTAATGTGTTCTAAGGATGGTTTTTTTCAGAGATTTATTGTGAACGGGAAAAATTTTACGAGGTACAAGCATAAATTCTTAGAAAAAATAGGACAATTTTACCAAAAAATGGGTGAAAAAAAGGGTCAAAAAGAGGTCAAAAAGGGGTAATTTGGGGTCAAAAGAGGGTAAATTTGCCTGTTTTGGGGTCATTTTAGGGGTCAAAATTGGGTCATTTCCACTAAAATTGGTAGAGAGGTGGTTCAAAAAACCAGCAAAAAGCAACACTTTTAACCAACCTATATATGTTCTCCCAACAAAATAAATAATATTCTGCGAAAATCTAACAAAATTTTAGTAGATTAGTAGAAACGTTCAGAAAACACATATAGAACGCGGTTAATTCGACCTTGAGCTTCTACTTTTAGGTTACTTTTTCTACTAATATTCAAGGAAAGTCAGTATTTATGCGGTTAATTTAAGCAAAATAAAAGTAGAAGATTATTTTTATAAATTATTTTTTATTTTTATGGTAATAAGTGTTGCATGATAGGAAATGCCATGACACTTGCAATAAGTATGATGACAGAAAAAGATTTTTGGGATAAATTCAACCGGAAACACAACCCACAATTCTATGAAAAGAAAAACAAAAAGAAAAACAAAGAGAAGAAAAAGAGTAGTAGAAGTAAAACCAACAGACGCCATCCCGTATTTAAAGTATCGGATTGAGTGGCTTGACATCATTAGTGATTCAGGATGGGCCGATGAAGATAAATTTGATAAAATGAAACTAGCACAACCCGTTAACGAAGGCTGGGTTTATGAAAAAACTAAAGACTATGTTAAAGTGTTTGCATCCTATGATAAAGATGAAGAAGATGGAATTGTGTTTGGTGATAGAACTATGATTCCTCTGGCTTGTGTTCGGAAGATGGTAAAGTTGAACTAACATTTTTTAATCTTAGTTGCTTCTGTCTTGTTTTAACTTTTTGTTTAAGTTCTTTAGCAGATCCTTCAAGTATAGGTGAGTACTGATCTATAATTTCTTTCATTCTTGATTCTAATTCTTCTTCTGAAAGATCATCTAATTTACCGGTTCTAATTATTTTTTGTTCTATATATAATCCTGCCGCCTTACCTCTTGCCACTTCTGCATTGACGGCTGCTGACCAAGCACCTTTCTTTAAAGCTTCCTGTCTAATTTTTGCAAGTTCTGTAATATGTCTTTCAAAATTAACAGAATACTTTCTTTGGTTCTCTTCTCTAAGTTCTCCTATGTATTTAACAACTAGAGGATATTTCTTAGGGTTCTGTAATTCATAGGCTCTAATTCTAGCCGCTTCTCCATAGCCAGCTTCTTTCGCACACTCAGTACCATTCATTCTACCTTCGTTTGACACTACAAGTTGTGCAAATTTTATCTGTTTTTCTGTTAATCTTTTTGGTACACCCATAGTTGACTTTTAAAGTTATATGGCGTAAAAGTCAACCTATGATTGACGCGAAAGTACTGAGACAGGCATTAGATAAATTTTTGAAAGCTGAGGTAGTTAAAGCCGCCAGAATGCAGGTTATGACCAATGATGGTGTTTTTCATGACATTCATGCCATTAAATTATTAGAAAATAGGATAATTGGTAGTAGTGAAACTCATAGAATTGTTATTGAAGTTACACCTGAAAGAGCACCAATGGGGAAAGTAATTAAAGATCACGGTGGAATATTAAAATAATGGAAGAGTTTGTAGCATTTGAGACTGTCGTTTATAAAGCTTCAGTTAAGTCAATTAAAGAAGGAAAGGTAGATAAAGAAATATTAAAAACCTTAGATGTTGTTTGTGATAAATACATTGAAGAGGCCAAGAAGATAGCTCAAGAAAGTTTGGATAAAAGATATGAAAAGTTTGGTAAAGAAGTAGGAGATAAGGGTTTGTCATATCATTCTACTAATGAATTGATAGATGATATTCAGTTCCAGGTATTTAATGAATTTGTTTTAAAAACTGCTGGGAATATTTTAGACTCACAAGGATTTGACTTGACTAATCATAAGTTGAAGTATACTGAGATGTGGGTTCAGGAGTTTACGAATGCCGGTGGTGGTCACCACGACACTCATATACATTGGAACAATCACATATCAGGATTTTATTTCCTGAAGTGTTCTGAAAAAACTGCTCAACCTATCTTTCACGATCCAAGACCAGGCAAAATGATGACACAGTTGCCGGAGAAGAAGGAAGAACTAATAACTTACGCATCATCTAAGATGGTGTTGAAACCAAAACCTGGAGATTTAATTATGTTTAACTCTTATGTGCCTCATCAGTTTCCTTTTGACTTAGGAGTCGAACCATTTAGATTCATACATTTTAACATCCAAGCTCTACCAAATTGATAAAAGATGAAAGTAAATTTTGGAGAGAGTTTAAAGAAGATACGCCTGAAATTTCTTGGACAAGGATTGAAAATAGTGTCAGCCTCGGTACTCCTGATTTATTGGGCTATAATAATAACGGTTACTTTTTTACCGTTGAATTAAAGGTAGCAAAGTCTAACAAAGTTCGCCTGTCCCCTCATCAAATAGCATTTCACGTTCGCCACCCAATGAGTACCTTTATCTTGGTTAAAGATGTAAAGAAATCTCGCCTGTGTATGTATGTGGGTAGGCAAGTTAAAGAGTTGGTCGCTTGTGGATTGTCGCTTGAGCCTGTCGCTTGTGGATTAGTGGATTGTCGCTTGTGGTTGGAATCTTTGGGGTCTGATGAAGTCATTGAATCAGCTTGAGGATTTGAGAGCTTGTGGTTTATTCTTCTACTTCCATTACATCAATTTTTACACCTTTAGGGTGTATATTCCAAATTTTCTCGTAAATTTGATAATGGACAATTCTTTCAAGTTCTCTTTCAGTTTCTTTCCTATCAGCGTGAGTACACTCAAAATTTATTTTTACTTTTAGTCTTTTCATTTTTATTCCTTTCGTTTGCTTGTGGTTTATATAGCTTTATAATTCCAATCATCAATATAACCTGTATCTTCCCACTCATAATCTTCGTGGTTTTCATTAGCTAATTTTAATGCTTCTTCTTCTGAATTGGCTTTAATTTCGGCTTTATAGTGATTACCTTGTATTCCATATATTATATATTTTTTCATCTGTTCCTTTCGTTCGCTTGTGGTTGGATTTCTTCTACTATGTTGTATTTTTCTTTAATTAAATCTTCCAATACATTGTGAGCTTCCCAATTATAAATACCATTACCCTGTATATTTCCAGCAGTAGATTTTGGTTGTGGTTTTAAGTACCCATAATCGTCTTGTAGCGTGTGTATAATTTCAGAAACTAAACTTTGGACATCATCATTATCCCATTCAACAAAATTAAGTTTTTTGTCCTTTCTATATATTTTATTATCACACCATTCTCCAATGCCTAAAGTATTATCGTCGTACATTTTTTGTATTGTAGTTTTTTTCATATTTCCTTTCTGTTTTCCTTTAGTTTCCATTTTGGACTACTATATCTAGTATAGGTTGTCCTGTGGATAACTATTAGTGGTTAAGTAGTGTACTCGCCATTTTCTTATAGTCGACTTGGTTCACAACACACTTAATAACATTTGTTGTTAATACTTAACCACACTTGACACTCTAGGATATTCTGTTATTAATGTCAATATGAAAGTTAGAAAAAAAATAAAAAAAGACAATTCTACAAAGAACGACTATTTTATTTATTGTCGTAGTGAGAAGTGTGGCAAATATATAAAACCCGATTGGCGTAGTTTCTTTGATAAGAGATATTGTAAGGAGTGTTTACAATGAAAGTTAAAGATTTAATATATTTATTACAACAATATGAATTAGACAAAGATTTAGTAATTTACTCAAATGAAAATGATTTAAAAAATTATGGGTTTATTGGTGCATACGAAAACAAAGGACAAGTTGAATTGTATGTAAAAGAGGGAGAAAAACTATGAAAGTAATTAAAAGAGGTGGACACTATATTGTAGAAGATATGATTAATGGTGTCTTGGTAAGTGAGAAATTTTTAGTTGGCTCTAAAAAAGAGGCAATTAAGAAGTTTAAAGAAAAACATAAACAAAAGGAGAAATAATGAAAATAGATAAAATGACAACAAGTGCAGATATAATGTTTGAAGTTAGTAAGAGCTTTGCAGATATAAGTAGGTCAGGTTCGGACTATGGAAAAATACTTCTATTAAAGGATATAATAATAGATTTAGAGGGTTTAAGTTTAGGTGTAAGTTCTAAGGCCAACATCAAAACTTATTTAGAAGAAAAGAAAGCTAAAATAAAAGAGGATATTAAGAGAAATAGTAAGTTTCCTGACCCTTTTTTAGATAAACTGTAAGAAAGGTTAAAGATGAAAATAATAAATAAACTAACAGGCATTTATACTGATTGGATAGATAAGAATAGACTAGAAAATGCTAGTGCTGACGAGGTATTAATGGGAACACCAAATCTTACAGATAAGCAAAGAGAGTGGTTGAAAGAGTTTATTGAAATTTGGGGAAAAGCCCAAGATGTTGAAAGTTGGTTATATGAAAGAGAGGTTAAAGATGAAAGATAAGGAATTAAAACGAGTTGATTGGTATAATGAAGAATTGGACAAATTTTACGATACTGATAAAGATAATAAAGGTTTTATCTATGGCATTTATTATTATGATGGCGAGAATGTTATAGATGTTCAATGGCTTAAAACTGAAGAAGAACGAGAAAGACAGATAAAATTATATAAGAGGTCAGATGAAAGATAAGAAATATATTATAACAAGTAATCCAATAGTAATAAGACAAGCTGTTGTTTATGCTAAAAATGAAAAAGACGCTTGGGATTTGTATTGGGGAAAAAACTCTAAAAAAGGAAAAATTGAATTTGATAGCATTGGCGATTGTGAATATGCTGATGTTGACGATTTTGTTGAGCCAGAAATAGAGGTTGTTGATGAAAGATAAGGAATTGAGTGCATTTAAAGATGGAGTTGCTGACGCTTTATTAGAGGGCTATAAATCTGATTGGCACGAAAATTTACATTTTTATAATCAAGGTTATGATTTTGGTATGACTATGTATAGTGAATATAATAAATTAGATAAGGGATAGAGGTTAAAGATGAAAGATAAGGAAATACAGAAGATTAATGTAATAATAACTTTTGACGACAGTAGAGAGCAAGATTGGTTTGATATTTGGATTGATAAAAAAGTTTATCCAAGAGTGCTAGAAGAAGAAAGTAGTCTTGTGCGACATATTTTAGAGGGACTTAAAAAGAAGAAAAATGTTTGTAAAATATCTCTTTGTTTTATAGGCGAATTGCTTGGATTAGCTTGTTATAAATCTATTCACGATAGAAATGGCAAGTATTATAAAGACGACATAAGAAAACTATTGTATTCTAAAAATTAAACCTTATTCGCCTGTCGCTTGTGCCTTGTGAGATATAGATATAGATATATTCTTGGTGGGTTTGGTTGTTGTTTTTTCCTTTCTATGCTCTTTTTAGTTGTTTAAATAGTCTTTCATCATAGCTATATTCATAAGCCAATTCTTGTATATTGTGATCTAAATATATTGCTTGACCAGTACAAGTACGACCCCACCAAGTTTCTAAATCAGTTTCTAGTATTGGCTCGTTTTGCTCTTTCATTTTAGAAGTAAACCAATCAGAACAAAGCCAATGCTCATATACTTCTTGCATATCTTCGCCATTGTCTCTTATTTCTTGTATTTCTTCTTCTGTCTTTACATCACACTCAGATTTTATAGTTTCATCTGATTTATAGAAGTTAATATAATCTTCTATTGATATTACTTCTTTACTCATTAACTCACTTACAAGATAAGATTGATTAGCAAGTATGTGCCTATCAATAAAATTTCTTGTTATATCTTGCATTGTCCCGCTTTCAATATCATCAAAAGCTATTTTTATTTTATCTTTCATTGTGTTGTTTCCTTTCTATATAATATTCTACAAATCGCAATCAATGTGCGTAAAAAAATTAACGTGACAATAGTCACTAGGTAAATGACTTTTATCAAAATTATATTGGTTAATTATATCTTCAATTTGTTTATAAAAGTTAGGACAAATAGACAGATAGTCTTGTTCTTTTTTTAGTTTGTTTGGATCATCACATTTTTTAAGTTTAACTGTTAATGATTGGCAGTTTGCACTTCTTGAAATAGAAACATTTAATTTACAATCTTTAAATTGTTTTAAATCTTTCCTTATTAATTTAGCTATTTCTTTAATATCTAAATTTTTTACTTGTTCATACTTGTTTCCAATTATATTATTATACATATTATTTTCCTTTCTGCATATTATCCTACATATAATTAAATGCTTTGCAAGTCTTTTTGTACTCTAAAAATCGTTGATTATTTCAGTATATAATTTTGTTTATTAACTCAATTAAAACAAGAGTTTTATTGCTATTTAGAACTATTCTAAATTAAAGTAATAAAAAGTAATTTCCAGCAAAATCCCAGTCCCTCGCCTCTCGCTAAACTTAACGAGATACAAGAGACTTTCGCCTGTATCTTGTCGCCTGTGCCTTTTTTAATGGAATTTTTCGCTTGTGCGTTGTTGCGTGAAACTCGCCTGTGCGTTGTATGATAAGATATAGATATATATTTCTGGAATTTTGGCCATTGTATTAGTTGCTAGTTGCAAGTTGCTAGTGTTTAGCATATTTAGCTATTTTTTTTGCTATTTTTATGCCATCTTCTAATTCTCCATTCAAAGAAAATGCTTTTCTAGACATTAAAGTTTTTTTATTTGGATATTTTTTAGGAAAACCATCTTTTCTTAAATAAGATTGTATATGTTCTAAAGCGCTTTCAAGATATATTATATTATCATCTAGTTGATTGATTAATTTCTGTAAGTGTGATTGTTTCATTTTTCTTGACCTTTTTGTTGATTTGTTTATTCTGGGGTTTTATAGGAGAATAAATAATATGCAAGAAAAAAAAGAAAAACCAATCTATGAAAGTTTTAGTATTTCATTAATGGACAATAATTGGAATACTAACGCTGATAAGAACGGCAACCTACTACCTAACAAAGAATTGACGCCAATAATGTTAGAAAATCATCCTTGCGAATATGCAAGGCAGATTTACGGGTTAGGGTTTAAACTTTGTAAATGGTTGAATAACAATAAACAAAAATACGGTGTAAGTTTGGACGGCTCATATATACCGTTTGATGAGGTAAAAAAATGATAACTAAAAAACACTTTATTAAGATAGCTGAAGTGTTTTCAAATTATAAGCCAGTTGATATAAGATTAATTAATGAGCTTATGGATATATTTGAAAATATTAATCCCAATTTTAATAGAAGTAAATTCATTCACGCCTGTCATAATCCCAAAAATAAAAAAGTAGCATAAACCTAGTTACTAGCCCCTTGAACGAGGGGCTAGATACCCAAAATGGGCGACCCAAAATGGGCATAAACATATATTGCAATCACTTTTTATTTCACATAATATCCTAGAATAAACAATGGAGGAAAAAATATGCACTATATAACTCAAAATAGTAGTTACGATCCAAAGCCAAAAAAAGAAAATAAAATAAACTATAAACAAGTATCAAAGCTCAATTCTTTTAATGGCGTTAAGTTACGAGGTAACGAGACCTTTGACGAGTTGCTAGAAATAGAGAAGGATAGGAAGGAACGAATTGCATTAGACAACGCCAACATACAAAGGGTTGACGCTCAAATATATAAGCATAAGAAATAAATAACAGTTCATAACTCCCTTACCTTGCCACGTTCCACACGTGGCAAGGTTTTTTTACATCTATAAGTACAACCGCAGGTTGTCCCTTGCGACTTGCCGTTGGGACCTTGATAGAGGTCCCAACAGAAGATTAGAGTCCGAAGGTCATTATATTCTTAATTCATATATCTATAAAAGAATTATTATTATTAGTGTATATAGTCGATTTTGGAGGGTTAAGGTCTTATAAACCATTATGAAAAGGGACCCTTAATCCGCCTTGATTTATGATAAAATAGGAGATAAATTGCCAAAAATTAAAACAAACATTGAAAAAAATTTCAAAAAAAATTTTTCAAAATGCAAATAGACCTAGAAAAAATTAAAAAATTACCTGTAGATGTAAGAAAAGACTTCATGAAGATGTACCTGAAGTTGAATGAAAAGAAGAAGGTTTCTAAGGTTCAGACAGATTTTTTAAGCTTTACCAAACACATTTGGCCAGAATTCATTGAAGGTCAACACCATAAAATTATTGCAAAAAAATTTAACGAAATGGCAGAAGGCAAGCTGAAGCGATTAATTGTCAATATGCCGCCAAGACATACAAAGTCCGAGTTCGCTAGCTCCTTGCTGCCCGCTTGGATGATCGGGCGAAACCCTAAATTAAAAATTATTCAAACGACCCACACCGGGGAACTAGCAATTAGATTCGGGCGTAAAGCAAAGACATTAATTGATAGTCCAGAGTATCAACAGGTATTTCAAACAAGACTAAGGGAGGACAGTCAAGCAGCAGGTAGATGGGAAACAGCGCAAGGGGGAGAATACTTTGCAGCTGGTGTTGGTGGAGCAATAACTGGACGGGGCGCAGATTTATTAATCATTGACGATCCTCACTCGGAGCAAGATGCTCTTAATGCAACAGCTCTTGAGCGAGCTTATGAATGGTATACATCAGGTCCTCGTCAAAGGCTTCAGCCAGGAGGTCAAATTGTTTGCGTTATGACGAGATGGAACACGAAGGACTTAACGGGAATGTTATTACAACATCAAAAGGAAGCAAAGGCAGACCAGTGGGAACTAATAGAATTTCCTGCAATCATGCCTAGTGGTTCTCCTGTCTGGCCTGAGTATTGGAATACTAAGGAACTAGAAACTGTAAAAGCCAGTTTAAGTGTTGGTAAATGGAATGCACAGTGGATGCAAAATCCAACTAGTGAAGAAGGTGCAATCATTAAACGAGAATGGTGGAAGAAGTGGGACAAAGATAGTTTACCAAGACTAGAACACATCATTCAGTCTTACGATACTGCTTTCATGAAAAAGGAAACGGCAGACTTTTCTGCTATTACTACTTGGGGTGTCTTTAGGGAAAATGAAGATAAACCACCTAATTTAATATTAGTAGATGCTCTTAAAGGAAGATATGAGTTTCCAGAATTAAGGAGAAGGGCACTAGAAGCTTATAAATACTGGGAACCAGAGACAGTTTTAATCGAAGCAAAGGCTTCAGGACTACCATTAACCTATGAATTAAGAAATATGGGAATACCAGTTGTTAACTTTACACCGAGCAAAGGAAATGATAAACATGCAAGAGTAAACTCGGTGGCACCGCTATTTGAAAGCGGCACCATATGGGCGCCCACTCACAAAGGGTTTGCACAAGAAGTCATAGAGGAATGCGCAGCGTTCCCTTATGGCGATCATGATGACTTGGTGGATAGTATGACTCAAGCTGTTATGAGATTTAGACAAGGTGGATTAATACCTCATCCTGAAGATTATCGGGAAGAGAAGATTATAAAAACGAAACATGTATACTATTAATGGTTAGAAAGCTGACAACAACTATCCCTCCATTAAAAGGACCTGTTTCTCAAGGCTTGAATATTGTTTATAAAAAGGGTAGAAGTAATACAGCATCGGAGAAAATAAATGGCAGAAATAGACAAAGCTTTACCGAACGTAAAGCAAACAGTAAACGTACCTAGTCCTCAAGACATAGAAATCGCTGAACAAGAAAAACTAGTCGAGCAGCAAGAAGCTGGTCAACCTATTGAAACAACAGAAAACGAAGACGGTTCCGTTGATATAAATTTTGATCCAAAAGTTGGAAGCCCTGGAGAAGATGAAGGACACTTTGCAAATTTAGCAGAACTATTACCAGATAATGTTTTAGATCCTTTAGGTAGTAAGCTTTACAGTAATTATGATGATTATAGAAATTCTAGAAGAGATTGGGAAAGAGCTTATACAAGTGGTTTAGATTTATTAGGATTTAAATACGACGATAGATCAGAACCATTTAAAGGTGCATCAGGTGCAACTCACCCAGTTTTAGCAGAAGCTGTAACTCAGTTTCAAGCATTAGCATACAAAGAATTATTACCAGCAGCAGGACCTGTTAGAACTCAAATTATTGGTATGCCATCTCCTGACAAGGAGCAACAAGCATTACGTGTTAAAGAATTTATGAATTATCAAATCATGGATCAAATGCAAGAATACGACGCTGAATTTGATCAAATGTTATTTTACTTACCACTTGCAGGATCAGCATTTAAAAAAGTTTACTACGATGAAATTATGCAAAGAGCTGTTTCTAAATTTGTCCCTGCGGATGATTTAGTGGTTCCTTATACAGCAACATCTTTAGATGATTGCGAATCAGTTATTCATATAGTTAGAATGACAGAAAACGAATTAAGAAAACAACAAGTAGGTGGATTTTATAGAGATATAGAACTTAATCCAAGTTATCTAAATGAAACAGAAGCAGAGAAAAAAGAAAGATCTCTTGAAGGTGTTTCACGTGGAAGAGATGACAGAATGTATACAATCTTAGAGTGTCACGTTAATTTAGACTTAGATGGTTTTGAAGATGCAGGTGAAGATGGAGAACCTACAGGAATTAAATTACCTTACATTGTAACCATTGAAGATGGTACTAGAAAAGTTTTATCTATTAGAAGAAACTATGAAGTAGGCGATAAATTAAAAAATAAAATAAATTATTTCGTTCACTTTAAATTTTTACCAGGACTTGGTTTTTATGGTTTTGGTTTAATACACATGATTGGTGGACTATCTCGTACAGCAACAGCTGCTTTAAGACAGCTTCTTGACGCTGGCACCTTGTCGAACTTACCCGCTGGATTTAAAATGCGTGGTATTAAAATGAGAGACGAGGCACAAGCTTTACAACCTGGAGAATTTAGAGATGTAGACGCTCCAGGAGGTTCTTTGAAAGATGCATTTATGACATTACCATTTAAAGAACCTTCAGCAACCTTATTACAATTAATGGGTGTCGTGGTACAAGCAGGACAAAGGTTCGCGTCCATCGCGGACATACAAGTAGGAGATGGGAATCAACAAGCAGCAGTGGGCACGACAGTGGCTTTGTTGGAGAGAGGCTCGAGAGTTATGTCAGCCATCCATAAAAGATTATATGCTGCGATGAAAAAAGAATTTAATTTATTAGCAAGAGTTTTCAAATTATATCTACCTCCGGTTTACCCATACGATGTTGTGGGTGGTCAAAGACAAATCATGCAAATGGATTTTGATGACAGGGTAGATATATTGCCAGTTGCAGACCCGAACATTTTTTCTCAAACACAGCGAATTTCCCTCGCACAAACGGAACTGCAATTGGCAACCTCAAATCCTATGCTTCATAATCAATATGAAGTTTATAGAAACATGTATGAAGCTTTAGGAGTAAAAGATATTGACCTAATTTTAAAGAAACCACCCAAACCGATGCCAAAGGATCCTGCATTAGAGCACATTGATGCTTTAGCAGGACAACCTTTCCAAGCTTTCCCTGGACAAGACCACAGAGCACATATCACGGCGCACTTAAACTTTTTAGCAACTAATTTAGTTAGAAATGCGCCGATGGTAGGGGGTGCAATTGAGAAAAATTGCTTAGAACACATTTCATTAATGGCTCAAGAGCAAATTGAACTAGAATTTAGAGAAGAATTGCAACAATTAGGACAAATGATGCAAATGTTGCAAAATCCACAAGCTGTTCAGCAAAATCCTAACTTGCAAAATCAAGTACAGATGATGCAAAATAAGATAGAATCAAGAAAAGCAGTGTTAATTGCGGAAATGATGGAAGAATTTAAAAATGAAGAGAAGAAAATTACTTCTCAATTCGACCATGACCCTATTGCTAAACTAAGAGCAAGAGAATTAGACATTAGAGCTATGGATAATGAGTCGAAAAGAAAACAAACAGAACAAAAACTTAACCTTGAGCGTATGAGAGCAATGATGAATCAAGGTAATGTTGAAGAAAAACTTGATCAAAATGAAGAATTAGCTGAATTAAGAGCTGAAACTTCAATTGAAAAACAAGAAATGGCTAATGAATCGAGAGAAAAGTTAGCTAGAATGAAACCAAGAGGAAACTAAGGAGGAAAAATGGCTTGGAAAGGGTATGCACCAACAAATAAGGAAAAAGTTATTACAACACCAAGAGTTGATAACAAAAAACCTAAAGATAAAAATCCTGTAAAAGGATCTCGTGCAGCTAGACCACAGAAACCTGTAACTTGGAGTTAATATGTGGTTATCAGCAGTTAAATTAGCACTAAACGCAGGAACGCACATTTATAAGAAGCGTCAAGAGACAAAAATGGCTATGGCGGACGCTCAGCACATGGCGGCACAAAAAATGGCCCGTGGGGAGACGGAATATCAGGGAAAACTCCTTGAAGCCCGTCAAAACGACTATAAAGACGAGGTGGTCCTTGCGATTTTAACGCTCCCGATTTTGGTGCTCGCATATGGTGTTTGGTCGGACGATCCGGCGGCTATGGAAAAAATTCAAATGTTCTTTGATCACTTCCAGGCGCTCCCAAGTTGGTTTACTAATTTATGGATACTTGTATGTGCGTCAATATTTGGTATAAAGGGAACACAAATATTTAGAAATGGTAAGAAATAATTAATGGACCCATTAACCGTTGTAGCAAAGCTACAAAAAATAATGCAAGACAATCTTCAGAGAGTTGGAGACACACTCATTAGTGGTGGTGTTGACAATATGGAGAAATACAATTATATATTAGGACAGGCACGTACATATCAGTACTTGCTTCAGGAAATCTCTAACCTGCTAAAATCGAAGGAGCAAAAAGATGACAAAGGAAACGTTATTGACCTTGGAAAAGGAAGTTCCAAAACATAGGAACGCCTTAACCGATAAATACGAAGAAGCAAAAAACATTGGTCAAGAAAAAGAACCATTAAATCCAGAAAATATTGAAAATCAAAAAGAACAACTACCTGAACCATCAGGTTGGAGACTTTTAGTTTTACCTTTCACACCGAAAGAAAAAACTAAAGGTGGAATTTTAATTGCGCAAGAATCATTAGAGAAATTACGTATCGCAACTAATTGCGGTTATGTTTTAAGAGTTGGACCTTTAGCTTATTATGATAAAGAAAAGTTTCCAACAGGGCCTTGGTGTAAACAAGGAGATTGGGTAATCTTTGCTCGTTATGCAGGATCAAGATTACCTATAGAAGGCGGAGAAGTCCGTCTATTAAATGACGACGAGGTTTTGGGTACAATAAATAATCCAGAATCCGTGCTGCATAATATTTAACATAGAAGGAGAACTATGCCAGTAGATAAGCAAGAAAAAACAGTTGATATAGACACATCAGGACCTGGTGCGGATATTGAAATTGCAGAAGAAAAAGTAACACCAGTTGAACAGGAGGAAACGAATGCAAAAACTGATAGTAAGGACGATAATCAGTCCGCTGATACATTGGAGAAATCTGATGTCAAGCCTGATGTTCAAGATAGCGAACAGAAGACTGAAGTACCAGCTGAAGAAAAAGCTGAAGAAAAAGTAGATGAGAAAAAAGAAACGAGTGACGAGAAACAAGATGAACTAAAAGAATATAGTGAAGGAGTTCAAAAAAGAATTGCTAAACTAACTAAAAAATGGCGTGAAGCGGAAAGACAAAAAGAAGCCGCTATAGAATATGCTAAAGGTGTTCAAACAGAACATTCAAAATTAAAAACAAGAGTTTCTAATTTAGAACCTAGTTATGTTGATGCAATGAGAAATAAGGTTACCTCTGGACTTGAGGCAGCGCAAGCAAAACTTGCTGCAGCAAGAGAAGCAGGAGACATCAAGACTGAAGTTGAAGTGCAAAAAGAAATTGCAAAACTTGGTGTTGAAGAAGCTAGAGTTAACAGTTTAAAAAGTAGTTATGAAAGGCAGGCTAAAGCAAAGGCAGTTCCAACTCCTACTTTAGATGATGCTATTAAAACTCCTCCAGCTGATCCAAAGGCAGAGGCATGGGCAGACCGAAATGAGTGGTTCGGAAAAGATTCTGCTATGACATATACAGCTTTTGATTTACACAAAAAACTTACTGAAGAAGAAGGTTTTGACCCTAATTCAGAAGAATATTATGCTGAGATAGATAAGCGTATGAAGCTTGACTTCCCTCATAAATTTGGTAAAACAGAAACAAAGGAACCGATCAAACCTACACAAACTGTAGCGTCAGCTACGCGAAGTGTTAAACCTGGTCGCACGACTGTGAGACTCACATCATCACAGGTAGCAATTGCTAAAAAATTAGGTGTGCCACTAGAAGAATATGCGAAACAACTAAAAATCACGAAGGAGGCATAAGCATATGAAAAACGAAAATAAAACTTCCCGTGCGAGTCAAACGAGAGCTAAAACAGAGCGAAAAAAAGTTTGGACTCCACCATCATCTTTAGATGCACCCCCTTGCCCTGATGGATATCATCAGAGGTGGATAAGGGCCGAGACTATGGGTTTCGATGATACGAAAAACATGGCCGGAAAAATTCGATCAGGATATGAGCTTGTAAGAGCTGATGAATATCCAGGATCAGAATATCCCGTTATCAACGAAGGCAAATACAAGGGGATCATCGGAGTTGGCGGCCTATTGCTCGCTAGGATACCGGTTGAGATTGTTAAATCACGCGACGCGTATTTTAATAAAATGACGCAAGACAAAGAAGACGCGATTGAACAAGATCTTATGAAGGAAGAGCACCCAAGTATGCCGATCAATCAAGAGAGGCAGACTCGTGTAACCTTCGGTGGAACAAAGAAGAACTAATTTATTAGCAATTCCTAACCAACGAAATTAATATAAACCCGTTCATCTTCGGATGAACAATAGGAGAAAAAACTATGGCTAATCAAGACGCTCCTTTCGGTCTAAGACCGGTAGGAAAAGTTAGCGGAAATAGAGACTCTGGTGGGACAACTGAATATAGTATCGCAGCTTGTGCTTCAGCAATATACCAAAACGATCCAGTTAAAATGGCTTGTACAGGTACACTTGCAGTTGCAGCAGCAGGTAATACATTAATTGGTTCAATCAACGGTGTTTTCTATACAGACGCTACAACTAGCAAGCCAACTTTCGCAAGATACTTAGCAGCTTCAAACTCTGCTACTGATATCGTTGGCTATGTTAACGATGATCCATTCACGGTTTTTGAAATCCAATCAGCAGGTTCTGGTGCGCATGCGCAAACAGACGTTGGTACTAACTGCGATATGGCAACATATGCAGCAGGTGCCGCTCCTGATTATCTTTCTGGTGTTGAGTCAGTTGATACTCAAAGTACAACTACAGCTCAATTCAGAATAATTGGACTTTCAATGGACCCTGATAATAATGACGTAACCGCAGCTAATGTGAATTGGCGTGTGCTTATTGCAGAACACTTCTATATGACAACTACAGGAATCTAAATTATGGCTATATCACGTAATCAACTAGTTAAAGAACTAGAGCCAGGATTGAACGCCCTGTTTGGCCTGGAATATAAAAACTATGCAAGCGAGCACGAAGCGATTTTCGATAAGGAAAATTCAGACAGAGCTTTTGAAGAAGAAGTAATGTTATCCGGATTCGGAAGCGCAGCGATCAAACCTGAAGGTCAAGGTGTTAACTACGACGCAGCACAAGAGACTTTCACAGCTCGTTATACGCACAAAACACATGCTTTAGCTTTCTCAATCACTGAAGAAGCGATTGAAGATAACTTGTATGATAGACTTTCGTCTAGATATACAAAAGCACTAGCTAGATCTATGGCTAATGCTAAACAAGTTGAAGCAGCTAATGTTCTTAACAGAGCATTCAACAGTTCATACACTGGTGGAGATAGTAAAGAACTTTGCGCAACTGATCACTCAATCATTTCTGGTACAGAGCAGAACGAATTATCGACTGCTGCTGACTTAAATGAAACATCTTTAGAGCAAGCACTAATTGATATTGCTGCTCTTACTGATGAGAGAGGTCTTAAAATTGCAGCTAAAGGAATGAAAATGATCATCCCTTCTGCGCTACAATTTACTGCAGAGAGACTTATGAAATCTACACAAAGAGTTGGAACAGCTGATAATGACATCAATGCAGTTGTATCAATGGGAATGATTCCACAGGGTTATACTGTGAATCACTACTTAACTGATACAGATGCTTGGTTCATTAAAACTGATGTTCCTAATGGACTTAAACACTTTGTTAGAGCACCAATCAAAACTTCCATGGAGGGAGATTTTGATACTGGTAACGTTAGATACAAAGCTCGAGAAAGATACAGCTTCGGCTGGTCTGACTGGAGAGGTATCTTTGGATCACCAGGTGCGTAATCACTAAATTAATGTGGCGGAACATAGTTCCGCCACATTTCTAAAATAGAAAGAAAAAATGGCAAAATTCACCGTTAAAATATGGGCTTATGATCACTATTCTTCTTTTGAAGTAGAAGCTGAAGATAATCGTGAATCTATTGAAAATTCTATCCTTGACAAGATAGGAGAAAAGTCTATAACATGGGAATCAACGGGAATGTTTGCGAACAACCCGAATAGAATAACCTACGAGGAGGTTGTTGATGGTACAAGACCTGTACAAACAAAAACGGTCCTTGGAGTTGAAGTGGCAGTTGGAGTATGAACAAAGTGGAAAATATACTCTCAATATGGTCGAAATTGATAATGCTATTAAAAATGTTATCACTGAGATCAAAGCCGAGGAACGAAAAATTGCAGATAGAGAAAATGCAATCGTTAATGCCGCCCCACAAGTTTCCGTGGCTACTTAAATAAACGCCATATCGCTAAAATCGTACTTTTATCCCAAGGATATCTTGCACTTTTCTTAAAATTACTATATAAAAAAATCACTATACATTTTTAAAAAACCTTAAATGTAGACGCGTATAGTCGACATGCCCCTAGGGACTACATTTAAATATTCTAGGAGGAATATTATGGCTAAATCAACTTTTTCAGGTCCAGTAAGATCTGAAGATACTTTTAAAACAGTCAGTAAAGCGGCATCTACTGGAACGGTTACTGAAGTCATCACTTTAGGTGATGGACCTGTTACATTGGGAGATGAAAATACAACTCTTACTAATGCTACACATAGTGGAAGACTAATTGTAGTTCCAGCGATCTCAGCAAATAGAACAATAACATTACCATCACCAGTTGCTGGCTCACACTTTAAATTTATTTATGGTGGCGCTGCAGAAGAAGCAGAAAACCTTATCTTTGATACAGGTGCTGATGCTAATTACTTTATTGGTGGTGTCGTTCATGCAGATTCAAATGCTGATAACGTAACTATCTATGCTGATGGAAACTCTAACTCAAAATTAACTCTTACAGATTTTGGTGGTATGGAGATTAACATTATGGCTAAAGACAGTACTAATTGGTTAATTTGGGGCTTTACAGAAGGTGCAGATGCACCTGCATTTGCAGACAATTAATAACTAACTTTATGATGGGGCTTCGGCCCCATCTA
>VTLG01008870.1_pt1 | contig 23562 bp, 32 predicted proteins | sample 4694571 | NCBI WGS metagenome assembly VTLG01 (sample SAMN12604809, study PRJNA352737) | marine metagenome | biome: ENVO:00000447; feature: ENVO:00000209|ENVO:00000569|ENVO:01000036; material: ENVO:00002151; isolation source: viral sequences binned using virsorter ...
TGATCTACAGGAGTTTGGTCAGCAGCTTTTACAAGGTCAGCTTCAAATAGTGTTTGCCTGGTTTCGATAGTATTTAGTCTTTCTAAAATACCGAAATATGCCCATACAGCAGTTGCTACTGCACCTAGTAAACCTAAAAGATTCTTTATAGGTAAGCCTATTTCTGTCTTTTCAGATAGACTAGGCATTACCTACATACACATTCGCCATTACAATATTCACACATTGTTTACTCCTTTGGATTATCTGCTTTTATTTGTGCAATTCTAGCTTTCCAAGCATCCATATCTTTATAGATCTCATCAAGCTGATCGCCAATATCACCATATGCAGCTCTACGAGTAGCTCTTATGGTACTGTTGTTTTCTAATGTATCACCTTCAGATGAATATGTAGCAAGTTGGTCATCAGTTGGTTGTGCAATATCTAAGTTCCATTCTTTGATATATGGACCTTTACCATCTGAATCATCTTGCAATAAAACATCTTTAGTAAAATCTACATCAGATACACCATTGGCTTCTGCGTAAAGTTTTATTGTAGTTGATAGTTGTGCCATTTGTTTTTCCTTTCTTTATGGAGCTATTTCCATAGCTATCAATTCAGTAGTTCCAAGTTCAAAAGATACTGAGTCTGTACTTCCAACAGTTCTGTTTACATAAACTGTATGACTACCAGCACTACTATAACCAAGAGTATAGGTTAATTGGCTTGTGCTATTATGAGTAGTGTCTAAAAGTGAAAAAGATACTCCTTCAGGTGTGCTATCTTGATTTTCTGCTGGTGAACCAGAGAAGCCTTGCATATGTCCTTTTCTTCTACTTCCAAGTGTTTCAGTATTAGCTTGAAACTCATTACCATCTCTTAAAATTTCCCATAACATATCACCTTGTTGTGCTGTGCTTATCTCATAATTTACTCTAGCCATAAGTAAAATTTTAGATGATGCGTTTGATGGTGTTATATTTAAAGAAATATTAGGTAGTGTAGTTACATTAGGTGAAGTATAAGAAAAGCTAAATGCTGAAAGTTCTTGGTCATTAACAACTTGTAAAACTTTACCAGTAGTTATTGCAGTAGGCAAAGCAGTAATTGATGTCAAAGAATTATTATTTAAACGAGTTATCGCCATGCTATGTATCTCCTAATCTTATAAATTGTACCCATGTTCTGCTTTGACCAGTTGCTGAGTGACAAGCAGCAGCAAATTCACATAAAGCACTTAATTTACATTTGTGAGTAGATGTGTCTGTTACATCAAAAATATGACTAGATAGAACAGATGTTCTTCCGTTTGCATGATATATATTACCAGTATTATCAGCAGCAGTATCGTAGTTTGAATTATCAGTAGTTACATTAATGATAGATGAACATCTAGTTGCTCCTTGTGATGGATCTCTAAATTGAACATTCCAATTAATTTGATATATGCCAGTTTCAGGGAATGTCCATACACCAGATGATTGTGACATAGCACCACCAATTCTTGTATAAGAATCTGTATCTACTTCTTCCCAATTAGCATTTATTACTGTTTCTGTATCTGCACTTATGTTTTGATTTGAGTTTATTCTCCACATACCAGCTACTTTAATACCAAGTTTATTAGTAGTAATATTTCCTGATCCATTAGATATTAATAGGTTGTTTCCACCTACATCTTGTATTGTGTTTACTTTAATAATTGATGTCATGTTATACTCCTATTAATTTTATTATCGTTAAGTATGTTTTTTCTATCTCTCCTACTGTATCACCAGCAGTTCCACCACCTCTATCAGGATAAAAGTAAAATTCTAAATAATCTGAAGCAGATAAATCTAATGTTCCAAACTGTACGAAAGCACCATAAATTATTTGAGGCTCTCTAACATGATCTGTTTGTAAAACCTCTGATGCGTTTTTAAAGACAGACATTCTATTTAAGTCATAGCCACTATTACCTGAACTATCTCCATCAAACTTTAGTTGCCAATTAATTAAATATTTACCACCTTGACCACTAGGTACAGTAAATTTATTTGAACTAAAAGCAGAGTTAGTATCAAGAGATGTAGTCCAATTAACTATTTTATTATATGAGTTTTTAGTAAGATTTTGGTCTGAAGATTGATAAGCCATAACTGCTGGAGTATTAGCAGCAATAGCTTGAGTAAATGTACCAGTTCCATTAGAGGATATAATATTGTTACCCCCTAAGTCAGTTATTTGATTTGTTTTTAATATGCTCATGCTAATCTATATCCATAAAATGTTGAGTTTTCTGTAGCACTTCCATCAATAACAGGGTTGCCTGAATCATCATTTATTCTTGCATATGCTTCAATGTAATCACCAACTGATAAATCTAATGTTGCACTAATATCTAGTTGCATATAATAAATATCATTACTATTAAAATTAACTGCTCTCATTTTTACCATACTACCATTTTTGTAAATAGCTATTCTACATCTTTGTAATTGTGTATGACTAGCAGCATCTAAAATTGCACTTGTATAAAAAACATATTTACCAGCTTTGCCACTAGGAACTGTAAATCTTTGATTTGTACTGTGATCGTATGCACCATCACTATCAAATTCTTCTGTATCAAAATCAATCTTAGTCAAAGTATTATTACTTATAGTTTGTGCAGAACTCATTCTTGCAGCAAAAGAAGGAGTATTGTTTGGAAAGTTTGTAAGTGTTGCACCAGACTTTAAAGTTATAGTTGATGCGTTGCTATCACCAATAGTGACTGTATTTTGACCACTTGGTGCGTCTATTGTTTGTACTTCTATTTTACTCATAATACTACAAATGTACTCCCTGATGGTACTGTTAATGTACCTGATATAGTCAGACTGCCTACTGCCATAGCATTTTTGCCAGATGCAATAGATATGTCTGTAAATGTTTGTGGATTAGTCATAAAGAATGTAGATGATAAACTAGAAGAAGTTATTGTTCCGTCAGTTGGTGTACCGATATCTCTACTATGTCCTAGTACTCTACCACTAAAATTATCTGATGATGCTGGAGGAGAAGTAAATGTTATCTGTGATCCACTAATACTATATGCAGATGTGTATTGTACAACACCTGATATAGATATGATTGCATTAGCATCTGTCTGTGGGAATACAGCAGTACCACCAGATGTCAGATTAAATGTAACATTAGAAGCATTAAAACCACTAGATATATCATCTAGCTCTATATAGTTTCCTATAGTCGGTTCTCTTCCTACATAACTCATACTACTCTATATGCTCCAAAAAAAGTTCTTTGACTATCAGCAGCTAATGTTCTTGTGCTACCAGAGCTTGTTAATGTAAACATTTCTAAGTAATCTGATGATCCATTTAACTGCACCACACCACCAACATATCCTGTTAGATAGTTTGAACCTGGCATATCTTCATGTTTTGAAGATAATACTGCTGAGCCATTTTTTCTAATTTCTGCAACTAACCCAATACTACCATTTGTTAAATTATAGGTGAATGAACAATAAGTAAAATATCTTCCTGCCACTTGTGGTGTAAATCTATAATTTGATGAATTATCATATGCACTATCTGTATCAAATCTTTCTGTGTTAGCTTGTACTTTTACAGATGTACCACTTGCTACAGATAAACTAGCACTTGGGTATGCTTCAAAAGCTGGTGTGTTACCAGCACTAGCAAAACTTAAATTACCTGATCCATCTGTTTGTATAAATTTATCAGCACTTGGAGCTGTGCTAGGAAATGTTAAAGTATAACTTTGTGATGCACTATGAGGTGGTGACTTTAACTTAATACCATGTGAGTTTACTCTACAATTAAGTTGTAGATATCCATCATTAGATCCGTTATCACCTTTAACTGTTAGACCAGCAGTAGCATCAGATATCAAATTTACTTTATCTTTAGATACTGAACCAGCTGCAATATCATCACTTGTTAATATAGCGTTAGTAGGTTGTCTACCTATATAACCCATTCTATGTTATCTCCATTATTGATAATGCTGCATCTATCTTAGCTGAAACAGAGCAATCAACTTTTACTACATCTGTAGTTTGTAATACTACCTTTGATCCTGTAAGTACTTCAAGAGTACCACCAACAGGAATAGGAGCATCTTTTACTACAAATACATTTTGATTTGTTTCTGTATCAGAAGTATCTGATTCAATCTTAACACTAACATTTACAGCTGATGAATGGACATTACATAGTAATAATCCTAGAACTACAGAAGTTGTAGAACTTGGTACTGTATATAGTGTTAAAGGTGTACCAGCACTTGATGGCATAGCATCATTAGTTTTTACTTTGAATGTATTAGCCATTTGGTCCTTTCTATCCTAATGCTATTGCTAAAGCTGTGGCATCATCTAGTGATGCACCAGTTGCAGTAGCTGCTATTGTTAATGTTTCATTACCACCATCATTACCTTCTGTAAAGGAAATGTTGCTACCAGCAACTAATTTACCATTTAAGAAGCCTGGTGTTGTATCGTTTGCACTAACACTAACCTTGACATCAGTATCAGATACAATGGCAACCCATGCCGATCCGTTATAATATTTTAATTGATTACTTGTAGTATTATAGAATAAATCACCCTCATCTAAAGATGATGATGGATCAGAAGATCCTATTCTATATTGATTAGCAAAAGTATTTACATCTGTAATATTAGAAGCTGTAGTATTGACATTAGCTATATTTGTAGCAACTGTACCAATATTAGTATTAGCACCAGCTACTGTATTTATGTTTGTACTATTACCAGCAACTGTATTGATATTTGTTGCATTTCCAGCAACAGCATCAATGTTTGTTTGATTACCAGCAACAGCTGTAATATTAGAAGCAGCAGCAACTACCGAGTTTATATTGGATTCATTACTAGCTACAGCATTTACATTAGAAATATTACTTGCTACAGAGTTTATATTAGATGCGTTTGAGTTTACTGTGTTTATAGCACTACTCATTCCAGCAACTGTAGTTACATTACTAGATATTCCAGCTACAGTAGTTACATTTGATGATATACCAGCTACTGTGGTAACATTAGATGCTATTCCAGCAACTGTAGATATAGCAGATGCTATACCACTAACTGTATTTATTTCATTTACTATACCAGCAACAGTAGATACATCTGTAATTGACTGTGAAAATTCTAAAGCATTACCTGAACTGTTTACAGATAGTACTTTATTAGCTACTAATTCAGGGAATGTCAGGTTAAATGCAGTTGATGTAGATGATTTAGCTTGTGGAGAAAACTTATTATCTCTTTCATTTTGCTGAATCATAGCAATAATTTTGTCTAGTTCAGTATTAAGTGTTTCTATTGGAAATGTACCAGATACAGGAAAATCAGATGCTCTAGCTACAGATAAATCTCTTAGTATTGTATATTTATCATTTACAGTAGCACCACCACCAAGTGTAATAGATCCACCACCTGATACACCAGCACCAGTTACTGAGTACTGTGTAGCAGAAGATGGACTAGCTGTAAGTGTAAGGGTAGTATCTGCACCATTAGATGCAGCTGTTTTAATAACTGTTAGATCTCCATCTGCAAAAAACTCAAATGGTACAGTAAATGTGGTTTGACCACCAGTTGCTGTATATTGCACTCTAGGAGATGTGTCTGATATTGCTAATGCCATTTATCTTATACCTTTTTCGAACTTATCAAATAAACCATCTAAATACCATATATTTTGCAAAGGTAAAGATCTTCTTATTGCTCTAGCAGTAGTATAGTCGTAATTACCACTTCCTGTATCTAATAGTATTTCATATAAATTATAGGCTAGTGATCCCGAAGGTCCAATCAAACCTAGCTTTTGTCTATTTGTAGCATCATAAGGTTTACCAGCTCCTAATGCTGGTGCAATACCTAAATCATTATCTGACATTACTTCTAATATTCTATTTAAATCACTAAATATACCTATTGCTCCAGATCTATCCAAAGCACTAGCTATTTTATCACCTAGTTTCTTTTTAGAATAATCTCTATCAAAAGCCTTTTGTCTAATTGCATCTACCATAGCACCCATACCTACTAAAAATCCTAAACCTATAAAGAAATTTTGATCTCTTTCTTGTAGTCCTCGCATCATCACTGATTGTGTAGCTGCCATACCAAACTTCTTAAATTGTGATAATAAACTACCTACTGGTGTATTCATCCATAATGGCACATCACCCTTATCTGGTGTAATAATTGTAGTTCTTATATCTTTACGAAGTGCATTACCGAAGGCTTTTGCAGCTTCTCTATCATCCCATAAATCTGATCTAGCTACTCTACTATATTTTAAATCGCCTCTTTCTGCACCACCAACACCTAAACCATATTTTTTATATTGTTCTATAATTCTTTTAGCCATAGGCTTATCAATACTACCACTCAATAACTTAGCCATATTTTTTTGTGATATAGTTCCTCTTACAACTTGTTCTGACCATTCTAATATTTTAGTACTACCAATGTAAGATGATGCTGTTTTCATACCAGTATTCCAAACATTCATTAAATTTATAAATGTAAAGTAAAAAGAGTTTGCAGCTCCTGTAGCTCTTTCTACACTATTTAGTCCATATATCATTTCATCAACATTACCGATTGTGTTTGCTCTACCAGCAATAGCCAGGTCTAATGCTTCACCTACAATGTTTGCTTCTTTCTTTGACATCTTCAATATTTCTCTATTTGCTTGATTTGCAAATATTTCAAATGTTTGTCCAAACCCTTTCTTAAATCCATTTTGCATAATTAATCTAGCCATATCAGGAGCAGCTGATAAGAATCCTGATAGAAAAATCATATTCTGTATATTCTTTAATGTTCTAATACCTGACTGCATACCTGATTCTGGATTAGCAGTTAGTCCATATGTACCTCTAAGTAAATCTCTACTAGCTTCTATATCTCTTATTTCATTTTCTTTTTTCTTTATAAGATCTGCTCTTAGTTTTGGTCTTGTACCAGCTGGTGCTACTTTATTTATGTAAGCATCCCACTCCATAGCTATTTGAGGTATACTTGGTCTATATCCAGCATTTGGACCTTTCAATCCCATCATAGCTACATCACCAAATACTTTAGCTATTTCTATGTCAGGCATAATAGAGTTAAAATATTGTTTAGTAATAATGTTTATATTACTTTCCATCCAACCTCTTTGCATTAAATACGCATCATCTAGTATCATAAGTCTATTTTTTAAATGCTTTGATACTCCTGATGGTTGAAATGCAAATGATAAATCAAATGTTTCATCTGGGCGTATAGCATCTCTAGGTAATTTATTAAATGGTGTACTGGTAGCTATATCTTCTACCATTTCATCTAACTCTTTAGCACTTACAGATATGCCTTTATTATTTAATGCTATTCTTAAATCTCTTTTAAAATCATCTATTTTATTTCTAATTAAATCTCTTTTCCAATATCTAGGTAAATAATCTTCTCTAAGTGGTCCTGTAGCATTTATGTTATTTAATCTAGCTTCTTCATCAGCAAGTCTACTTTCTATTTGTGCTAAGGTATATGTTTGACCTCTTTGCTCTGTAGTTTTTTTACCATCTTTTTTCATTTTATCTCTTGTTCTTTTTAATCCAGCTATAATTACTCTAGAATAAATACTAAATAATTCTTCTGCGTCTGCTTCTCTACCTATTCTAGTAAAAAAGTTTTCTCTTAAATAACTTGCAGCTTTATTTACTTCTGGTATAGGATCTTTAGCATCTTTATTTACAAGTCTAAAAGATACTCTTCTTTGAAACTCTCTTTCAGAAATGCTTTTAATACCTTTAAAACGCATCTCTATCTTTTTGAATTTAGAATCCTGACCTAAATTATTTTCTTGATACAATCTTTTTAGATAATCTTTATAAGCTGTTTTAGTATTTCTTCTTGCTTCTTCTACATAAATATATTTTCTAGCTATATTTGATTCTATAGACTGTGTAGTAAATCCTGTATTTAATACATTTTTATTTTGTAATAATTTTGTATCTAACATATCAGTTATCATTTCTCTGACTTGTAAAATAGGTGAGTTTAATAATCTAAATACTGGTGTTATTCCTGTATTTTCTAAACCAGTAAGTGTATTAGCTATTGCTTCATCATATAAATCATCATTATAAGATCTAGCACCACCAGTATTAGTAGCATCTGCACCAACACCTTTTGGTCCTGTTCTATTATTGGGATCTAATATTCTACTATCTAATAACTCACCATTATTTAATTTTGTTCTAGCAACTACTTCTTCTCTACCATCAATTAATAATTGTTGTTTGTTATATTTATTAATAGCTTCTCCACCTTCAAAACTTCTTAATCTACCTATAGTATTTAATAATCCTGTAACTATTGCAGTTCCAAGAGGAACAAAATAAGCAAGTTCTTTTTCTCTATTTGCATTTATAGTTTGTTTATATAATTCTTCAGCAGCAGCTATTGCAGTTATTTTCTTTAAATTATATGCACCACTTGCTGTTCTAAAGGCTTTCATACTAAATGCAGCATATGTTACTGGATCTAATATACCTCCTGTTAATCTACCAATAAAATATGCACCAGGATTAGTACCAATTAATGAAGCATTATCTTTAAGTTCTTCTATTAAATATTTACTTTCAAGTTTACTACCAGAGTTTCTAAAATAATCTATATTGTCTATGTATGGTTTTAATTGTTCATCATATAAAAAATTATACTTTGGATCTTTTTTAAACTTTTGTGTTTTTTCTTGCTTAGAAGCAAATGTTAATGCAACAGCATTTTCATCTATAAATCCTTGTTTAAATTGTTCTGATTTTGGATTTCTAAAAAATCTATCAATAGAACTATCTGGTACATCTAATGCTTGTGGTATTATTCTTTTTTGAAAACCTTTTAATACTACATTACTCATTTTGGAAATTTATCTATATCTATTTTATTTTTATCTAAATATTCCATTAAATCTTCTTTATTAGTTATGGCATAAGTTCCAGGATATAAAATTGTATAAAGGAAATTTTCTGCTTTTGTAACATCCATACCTCTATCCCTAAAAAAGTTTAATATTGTACTATCATTTAAATACTCTTTAACTGCATCTGAAACTAAACCCTTTTTACTAAAAATTTTCCCATCATTTGTTGTTAGTACATCATCTACTGTAAAAAATTGAGGATCATCTACATCCATAGATAATTCATAACTATTAGAAAAAAACCCATCACCACCATTAGGATTTAAATGATAACTATAACCTTCACCTTCTTTAATAAAATAAAATACATTTTTATCCATTAACTCCATTACTCTTTCCATATTTAATTCTTTCTCAACTTGTTTATCAGTTAAAAAATTATCAAAGTATAATCCTGGATATACATCCTTCATTTTATCTATACCATATTTATTTTCCATACTTTCAATATGTGTTTTTATATGTGCAGCTATATATAAATCTTTTTCTTCTTGTCTTTGATATGGTATTTGTTCTTCAATAGGGTTCTGTACTAATGCTCCACCTTCATTCATAGATTCATATTTACTAATACCAAAACCTGCCCTATTTAAATTGTAAGCAGCAGTATTAATAGCTTTTTCTCTTACTTTTTCTACTTGTTGTAAAAACAATGGTGTATTAGTTTCTGCTATACTAAAATCAACACCATTTTTTCTAAGTGCTTGTACATATTCTTGATTGAATTGTTCTAAAATAAATGGATCAATAGATAGATAAGCATCTGCTTCTTCTCCATAACCACTTCGTAAAGACATACCAATAATTATTTTTTTCCATTGTGGAATGTTACCAAATAATTCTGTAAACTGGCTAGTTTTTACAAACTGTTCACCATCATCTAGTTCACCAAAACTTAAAAATGGTACTTTATTTAATATATATTTTTTTAAGGCAGTAACACCAAATTGTGATTTTATATCTGCAACTATATTACTTTCTACATTTTGTTCAGTAATATTAAAATTATTATCAGCTAATATATTAGAGATAGTTTCTAAATCATATGGAGATTTAATAAAGTCTTTATATTCATTTTGTAATTGTCTTAAATCTTCTATGTCAGTAATGTTTACACCTTCATAATTTTGCCCTCTTGTTACATTTAAAAAAGAAAAAAATGTTGGTGTTTCTGCACCAGTAACTGTAGGAAAAAATAAATCATTACTATTATTATTTATGTAGTTAAATGCAAATAGTGCTTCATTCACTCTTCCTACATCATCATCAGATAAATTACTTTTTGCCATAATACGATCAACTTGTGCAAAATAATTATCAAGTCCTGGAGGAAAATATCCTTGTTGCATTAATACAGCTGCTGCATTGTAGTTATCCATAGCTATTTTATAACTTTCATTTACACCTCCAGGTGATCCTGGCATTGGTTCATCTTGAATTAATTTTATATCACTAATCATTTGATCGGCAGTATAATTACCCATACCACCCATAGAAGAATATACATATCTTGATATTTCATCTTCTGACATATCTAAGCCTAAACCAGTATTTATTTCTGTTGTTAAATCACCTATGTTTGGTAATACACCTTGATTAGCTTCTTTTTTTGATTGTATAATTTTATGTGTTTGTGATGCTACTATTGCATCATCTAATGTTGCCATAAATAATGCTTGGTTTTCAAATAAACTAATACCATTAGGTGTACTTTGTAAATTTTCTAAAATACTACTTGGGGTAGATATTACTGATAAATATGAATTTTGTTTGTACTCATTAATAAAACTCTTTGAAAATTGTTGCTGTTGAAATAATTGTGCATTTTCAGCTTTTTGTATTTTATCAGATTGTACTGATAATAAATTATTTTTTGTTGTGTTTAAATCAGTTACAATTTCACTAACTGTTGTATCATCCATATCTAGCTTTCTTGCAGAAGGATCTTCTAAATACTTTTGTATATAATTATCTATTTCTATATCTAATGTATCTAAATCAGCTGCAAGTTGTATTGTATCTCCTGATTCAAAATCTACACCTGATATCATCATTTCAATAATACTTCTTGCTCTTAAACTCTCATACAAAACATTATTAGCAAAAGCTCTATCTTCAATCATACCTGGTGTCATTTCTAAAGGTTTAAGTTGATTTAAAATTTTATCATTAGCATTTAGATTTGCTAAGTTAGGCAAAACTTTTGTTGTATATAGTAAATCAATATCATTTTGTATTTTTTCAAAGTTACCTTTATTATTTTTTATTATGGTTTGTATTTCACTATAAGTAGTATTATAATTTGTTTGTGCTAGAACTGCACCTGAAGTAATTAAATTTTGATATTTTAAATCATTAGCATAGTCTTTTACATTATTAACAGCATCAACAAAGTTTAAGTCTAATTTATTTTCTATGTAATTTTGGAATCTTTGTGGTGCTTCTCTTAGAGTAGTATCACGATATGTTATAAATTTTTCTCTTAATTTTACTAAATCAGGATTTGGACTATTAAGTTCTTCACGCATAGCCTCCTCTATGAATAAAGCACTATTTGTATCAAAGTTGTTTTGCCATTCTTTATCCATGACATCAACCTGAAACTGATTAATCTTATCAACTGTTTGTGATAAGTTTGCTACACTTGTACCTATAGTATTTTGTGCTGTTCTTACAACGCCAAAGCTACCTTCAACGCCTGTTCTTCTAACACCTTTACTAAGACTTGCTCCTCTTTCTAAAACCATTATGTATCCATACCTCCTATACTTTTACCAGCTAGAAGATCTGTACCGAATCTAGCTCTTGATTCACCTGGTGACATACCTGGTTTAATTGTATTTGAATCTCTATAATAATTAGCATATGTCCATCCAGTTAGAGCAGAACTACCAGCATCAAATATAGCACCAAAGGTTGCTGATTGCATATCTATCTTTGAGTTTACTATTTGTTGGTCAAACTTAGATAATGCTATTCTAGTATTTAATTTTTGTGATCTGATATCAGATATAGCAGCATTTCTTACATCATTTTGTATAGCCAAAAATGTTCTACTATCATCCAATATACCAGCAGCACCAGCTATAACTTTATTATTTCCAAGTGTAATATCCATTTGTTGCCTTCTAACTGTTTCTTCTTGTAAACCTCTTAGCTCTGTAAGTTTTTTTTCCTCTTCATATCTAGCTATATCACTTTTTAATGCCTGTCTTGCAGTATAACCTTGATATAAAGATGCACCAGCTGATACACCAGCTGTAATTAAAAACATAGTTGCTGGAGTTATACTACCCATTAAAATACTACCTCTACTGCCATACCTAAAATTTTTAGTGGTAATGGTTCTGTTTGTGTTATTTTTACTGTAGGTTCTCTATCATATCCTAAAAAGAAAAATTCTTTTTTACCAGATACTGCACTAACAGATTGAGCTACATTAAAATCTACTTGTCTAATAATTAAATTTTTTGCAGTTTTATCTGATGCTTGTAAAGCAACATTAAGTGCATTTGATACATCTACAACTGCTCTAGATATTCTTTTTATTTCTCCTGTCAATGGACCATTAGCTACTTCTTTATCTATAGGCATAGTTTCTAGTGTAGGTGTATAATCAAAACCAATATTAACACCAGCAGCGTGAGCTTCATTAAATGTTATTGTATCTGATCCTGATGTGGTAAATGTACCTAATGCCATAGTACCATCAACAGCATATACTGATGTGGATGTCAAGTGTGCTGGTGAGTTATGTAATCTTCCCTGAACTATAGTAATAACAGCATTATCTGATGGTGTTGCAGCAAGATTTTGATTTAAAACTAGCGTAAATCCAGACGCTGTAGCATTTACTGTTTGAATAGTGTATTGTGTACTGTTACCAGCTATTTGGATTATATCATTAGGATTAGGTGCTGATGTGTAACCATCAACATTTAAAGTTGATCCTGACTGACTACCACCATTTACTTTAGGCGCACCTTGTTGATTTAATGTAGTAACAGCAGAACAATCAAGTGTAAGACTATCATCATCTGCAAATTTTTCTAATGTATATACAGTTCCACCTTCTAATTGTCTTTCTACAACACAAAATAAGTTTTCATTTAAAGCTGTAATACTTTTGAAGTTATCACCTGATCTAGTAGACCATAGTGTCCATCCAGCTATCTTCTCAGATCTAATACTATGAAATAAAGCAAGTGTACCATCTGTATTTGTAAAAAATGCAAACTGTTCTGGTCTAGTTGTTGTACCAGTAATCATAGTCATATCTACTGGATTATTTATTACTTGTGATGCAAGTATAGATATTGATGTAGAAGCATATGCTGTTTCAACATCTGAATATAAATATTCTCTAACTGTCTTACCATTTTTCTGTGCATACAATGTAGCACCATCAAAAATAACTGGTTTTGCTCTATTACATCCATATGGTGTTTGTCTTGTAAAAACTATATTTGATGGAGTAACAGCTGAAGTATCTGTAGATGTTGGTACAAAAAACTCACCACCATCAGTAAATAACTGTAAGTTTCTAGAACTTACTAAGTGTCTAATCTCATTTATTCTATCTCCTGTTACAGTTACATCTAGTGCATCATCAGGTTGTCCTGTACCTATTTCAAAATTAAAGTATTCACCTACCTTTGATGCTATAACAGAAGCTGGTTTATCTCTAACACCAGCAAAATATAATCTATTATCATGGAATGTAACAGCTTGTGGAAAACCTCTTACAGAAGATATAAGTTGTTCTTCCCATAGAAAATGGGGTCCTACTGTATCTACTTCTTCTAAAACTGTAACTGTTACTACAGTAGCACTTGTATATCCTGTTACTTTTACTTGTTTATTATTTACTAATAAATACTGCCCTACATATGCACTTGTAAAAGCAGAAGCACTAGCAGTCAATGTTCTACCAGTACCAGTAGTTTTATCAGATAGTGTTACAGATATTGTTGAATCTGCATATTTAAAAAATGGTTGTGTTGTTTTGTTTGCTCCACCAACAGATACACTTTCATCTTCTTCAAACTCAAATAAAGATACACTAAATGTAGACGCTGATGTTCTAATTATTTTTACTATTGGATTATTTCTATGAACTATAAATACTGTATCACCAAACTGTGCATAGTTTAGTTCAAATAACTGTGCTGTAGTCCAGTTACAATTACTTGTAATATTTGATTGTACACTTGCACCATCACTATCAAAGACATCTAATCTATTATTAGATAATGCAAATATAGCCATTTCATCATTAGAAAATATAAATGGAATAATTCTTGATGATCCAGGTAATGTTGCTTTAAACTGTGTGCCAGGTCTACGCATAACACCACCCTCATCAAGTAGATACCAATTTCTTAATGTTTTTGCTCCACTAAAATATGCTGAAGCATCTGTTCTTGTAACTAATAAAGGATTAAGTTCACCACTTGAAAAGTTGGTATATACAGTTCTGAGAACATTAGCCATTAATATCCTCCAGTAGTTAATCTATCCTGTATAAACCTTTTTGTGTTTAGAACACTATTTGTAACTTCTTGACTATCAATGTTCTTTGCTATTCTCATTTGGTTTTCACCAAGTGTTTCAAACTGTTGTATCATAGCAGCATCTCTTGCTACAGATCCAGCAAAGATGGATGCAAGTTTATATTGTAATGCTAATTTAAAATATTCAGGAAACTCTGCTTCTACTTGTCTAAATATATAATCAGCTATAAGTGTATTACTAGATCCATAAGTATTTACAAATATCTTATCTCCATATCTAGCATACTTAATTGGATTATCATTTACAGTAACTGTATTTAAAACTAATAGTTCAGGACTTGCTGGTAGCTGATAAGCATATTCATATCTTCCAGTTGGTGCATCAGCTAATAAAGAAAGTTGTTTTTGTTCTGTGGCAAACTTCCATCTGTGTCTTGATAAACAAGACTTCAGTATGTTTTCATACATATTAGAAGCTACTAAGGCTTCTGTAGAACCATCATCAAAAGATGATATCGGAGAAGCTCCGATCATTATGATAGCTCTTGCACATATATCTACTTTAGTATCTGCCATGAAAAGATAGGGGGGTATAAAACCCCCCATTCACATTATGATAATAAGGCAGTTCTTACTTGTGTAGCACTAGCTGTAGTTACAATTAAAATATCTACAACTGCGTTTGAGCCACCACTATTAACAATGATTACATCACCAGCATTAAGGTCGCCAGTAGATGCTAAAAAGTATTCATTGTCATCAATAGTACCAATAGCATCACCATCAGTATAATACCAAAGTGAATTAGAATCTCCCATTTGGGATATCTTTTTCACAGGATTAGTTGTTTCGTATGCCATGATTATGCCTCCCTACATTTCTGGATTCTTACACCATCACCATCAATAAGTACTGCACCCATTGACATATATGATGTTGTTAGGTGTGCTACCTTTTCAGGTATGTAGTTTACTTCTGTTCTCACATCAGAACCTACACCTAATCCTAGAGATGATTTATGGAAAGCAAGTGTGAATCTATCGTTTGATCCATCTTTGTGTAAGCCACTAAATGCCATCCACATGAAAGTAATCCATCTTTTAGCAGTTAATGTGCCGCCAAATGGTAAGTCTGCTTCACCAACATATTCAGCTCTTGAGAACTGATCTATGTCTAGAAGGTCTGACCATTGTTTTCCACCAACAATCCAATACCTTTGTCCATCATCTGGAACATCATTTTCTTGGAAGATCTCAAACACATTCTGTGCTTTGTCTAAGTTCATACCAGTTGTTGATCCAGCTGAGTTATGTGCTAATGCAGTTGCGTTAGCGTCAAATGTATCAGTGATGATAGAATCGGTTTTTCTACCAAGAGCATATGCTGCATTTTGTGCAACAATGTTTCTCTCATCAATGTTTACTTTTAGTTCGTCTAAACGATCCACATAATCAGCAGCGTAGAAGTCAGATAGTGTTGCAGTCACATTAGAGTGTACAGAGTTCATAGCGACAACCTCAGCGTGTCTTGCTTTAGTTGAAGCAGAACCTTTTGCTACTTTTTGAAACTGAACAGTACTTCCTTTTACATTACTGACATTACGGACCATATTCTTGAGCTTACTGCCCATTCTTTGATAAGCCATATGCACTTCTGCTTCGAACTGCTTTATAAAGGCTTGATCTATAGTCGCTGTCATTGTTTTTCCTTTCGTATTGTTCTAAATCCAAGTTGTCGTTATAAACTTTGTTATGTTGTCCAAACTGGGCATCTTCCAGTCTATTTCGGCTTGTTATGTGAGATATATTATATTTTTGTCATCTTTACAAGACCAGAAGCAATAAAAACATTGACATCTCCAAAAGTATATGAGCCATCAGATTCCTCTATATATGATGCAAATGTCTTAACATAGCTTTTATCTTTAGAATATAGATATGCTTCTGTAGTAATAACAGCTGGTTTTACCGAATCCATGTCATTCTTTGACATCCATTCACTATGACCAGTAGGATCTTCCCATTTAAATATGTACTTTTTAAAGGGAAAATCTTTCTTTTTAGCCATACTTTTTTTCGTATAGCTTAGTTACTTTGTTATAATATGCTTCATCTCTTTTTGCTGGATCGTAATATCTAGGATCATTCATCATAGATCTAAGATCTGTTTCATCAAGTTCAGCATCAACTACTGTGTTTGAATTAGGTAATGGTTGTGTTTTTGTTAGATTCATTATTTCTTCTAATGCTTTTACACCTTCAGCTGTACTAGCCATCTTTGCTGCAACTTCATATGATTCAGGTGTTAAATATTTTTTGGACCATAAATCAGCAGCTTCTACACGACTATTAGCATTATCACCTAACTTTGCCATTTCTTCTTGTGTATCAGGTAAACCAGCTATTTCATTATTAACAAAAGCATTTACACCTCTGTTAAACATTTCTTGTGATAAATTATTTTCTCTACAAATAGCTGACCATTCTTTTAATAGTTCCTGATCTTTATTAACTTCTATATTAATATGCTCTGGCACTTCAGGTACAACTATCTTGTATTCCTCAGGTACAACACTTTTTCTTTCTTGTTCTATATCTGTTCTAATCTGTTTAGATAGTTCATCTGTTCTCATACCTAGTTTTTTTTCTAAAGCATTATAAGAAGCTCCAAGTTCTTCAACTTTGATTTCGTTTCTATCTGTATCCCAAAACTTTTCTGATATGTATTCTGGTCTAGTAGGTGCTTCTTTTGGTGCTTCTGTTGCTGTAACAGCTTCTGTAGTTTGTGTGTTTTCTTCTTCCATTAGTTCTCCTTATGTGCTTCTATTCTTTTTTTGATAATAAAATATAAATATCTCATTCCCTCTAAATGCCTTAACTGGTCATTTGTAACATCTCTACCAGCTACAGCATCTACTGTAATAGATTTTAAGTAATTTAAAACCTTTTTTCCTAACTCTGTTTTAAAAAGTGCAGCAATATCACCATTTAATTCTATTTCTGCTTTTTTAGATCTTTGGAATCCATCTATACTATAGTGGTATCCCTCAGGTTTGTTGCGTATCTGCTCCCACGCCAATTTGTCCTCCTTGTGCTTGTTGTAATTGTTGTAGTTGTTGTACTACTTGTTGTTGTTCAGCAGTATCACGAATTAACTTTTCTGGTAAATTCATTTTGTCTGCTAAATATCTAGCTACTTCATCTTGTTTTACTATTAAATTTAAAACTTGTGGTCCAAATGTTTGACCTATAGTAGCATTGAATCTGTTTATATCTGCTATGTCTTGTTCAAACTGCGCCCTAGATAGGGGTGATTCAGGTATAATTTTTATTTCTTTGTTATCCAAACTAGGAATTGTAATCTTTCCCTGTTTTTTAAGAATGTATATTATTCTTTTAACTAAAGGTTGTATAAACTCTGATTGCAATCTACCAAATGAAGAACCAATCTGTCTTGATAAGTCTGCCATTCTTTCTGCTACTTCTGTAGCTGACATAGGTGTTCCTTTTGTTGGACCAAGTGTATCCATATATAGTGCTTTTCTAATATTGTTTCTCATATCTTCTAACACTAATTGTGCTACATCAAATCTACCAGCAGCATTAATAGGTTGTAATCCTCGTGATCCTGGAGCAACAGGAATAATAGTTCCAGGCACTAATGCAATATTATCTGTATTAATTACACCATCATCTTCTAGTTGATAAATACCAGATATATTCATCTGTGCATTTTCTAATATTAGTTCTACTGTAAGATTTGTAGTTTTGATTGCTGCCATAGCATTAAATACTGGACCTCTACCATAAACTTCACCACTTGCTTTGTTCCATCTAAATGTAATAAATGGATTTGATCCAGCACCTTCAAACTGTTCACTAATAATTATTGCTTCATATTCTTTTATACAAACAACATAATCATAAACTTCTTTATTAGGATCTGAGTAGTTTCTCATTGTACCTTCTATAGCTGTTACTTTTTGATCTGGGTTATTACCCATAATAGCTAAAAGGTTTTCATCAAGATCTGCATTAGGATACAAAACTTTCAAATCATTTATGTGAATAAATCTTTTTCTATAAATGCAATCTATTTTATTATCAGGACCACTATTCAAAGTTATATGTGGTAATGGTATAGAATTAAATACTATGGGATTAGATGCTGTACCTTCATTTACAAGTAAACATCCTGTACCAATAGCACAGTCCATAAAAGATTCATGCACTTCCTGATTAAAATTAGAATTGTGTAATACTTCAAATATATAGTTTGTTATATCATCTAATTCTTTATCTATTTGTGGTGATAAATCTAAAGGTATTTCAACACCTGATTTTAAGTGCATCCATCTACCAAATGTAGGAATCATAGCTGCTTGTAATCTACTAGCAAACTCTTGTATACCTACTACTGCTGTTTCATCAAATATTCTATCTGTTCTTTTTTGACCTGGTGATTCTTCATAAAATGATTCTCTGCCAGGCATAGTATATTCATATGCTTCTTCAAACTTTGTTTTCCACACAGATTTTAAACCTTCTGCTAAACTATATTTTTTTAAAAATAATTTAGCGTTCATCTCTGACATATTCGCAGATGTACGATAACTATTATATTCCATTAACCTGATCCACCAAAGGTTTGTGATATAGTTGAAAACAATGATCTTACATTACCAGCAAGATCTCCTGTTCTACTTGCTGCTGCTCTTCTTTTTCTTTCTGCTTCTCTTTCTGCTTCTGTCATTGTATTAAATTCATTTGCTTCTGGAGGTGTCATACCTTGTGTTTTGTTTTTGTCTGGTACTGGACTATCTGAAAAATCATAAAAACCTCTAGTTGATGTACTGTTTATATAACTAGAGTAAGGTGTTTGTGATGTGGATAGTAATATACTTGGTATTAATGGAACACCAGCTAGTGCTGTAACTCCAGCTAATCCCATTTGAAATTTCTGTTGTGATTCAAACATTTGTTTTGATAATGGTATTCTATATCTATTAGCTTCTCTATATGCACCTCTAGTAGTATCTGTAAATGTTAATCCTTTATCTGTTTGTACACCAGCAGTAAAAGATCCTGTTTCTTTATTTATTGTACCTAAACCTTGTGATGCTAAATATTCATTTCTAGCTTTTTGGTATTCACTTCCATACATTTGACCAGCAACATTTTCACCTTGTGTAGCAAATATTGCATTTCCTGTTTGTGTAATACCTAATTTTTCTCTAGCAAATTCATCTGCTTTTTTACCAGCTCTTTTTATCTTTGCATTTTGATTTATAATATTTGGTGTACCACCAGTAGAGGCAGCCATACTAAAATTAGGATCTTTACTAGATGATGCTGATGTACTAGCTCCCATTATTTATTATCCTGTTTACCAACTGCATATTCTGCTACTCTTTCCATATTAGAAACTAATCCTTGATTAGTATAAATTATAGGAAAACCTTTTTTTACTACACTTTTTACACCAAAGTCTGTTTTTAATATTGAATTAATTTCTTTCATTTTCTTTTTTTCTTCATCAGAAAGTAATTCTTTATTAATTATACTTTGATCTAACATATTAAACATCATTGTAACTTGTCTTACAACCATAGCTTTACCTTCAGGACTTAAATCTTTATCTGTAGTTATAGTAAAATTTCCTCTAGATATGGTGTTTTTACCTTTTTCAAACTTTTTATTTTTTACCCTTTTACCACTAGGTAACATAGTTGCATCCACTCTCATTTAAGTTTGTTCTCCATCTGTGTAAAAACCTTGTCCACTTGCTCTACTAAATAAACTTCTTTGACCAATAATACCTTTTGCAAATCTTTCTTTAAATCTTTTATCTTTTGCTTCTAGCTCTTCTTTTTGTCTTTCAGCTTCTTCTCTTTCTTCTTTAAGCCTCTTTTCTAGCTCTGGATCTGGTTTGTATTTTGGTGTTCTAAAAATGCCCATTTAGTGCTTCCATTCTTTATTAAGTATTTATATAACTGAAAAGGCGTAATAATCAATCTATTTATTCCAATCAACCTCATAACTATTGTGACACAACTATGTTCTCGTAACCATGCTGCTTGGAATAATCTCCATTTATGTTTAAATCTTTTAGTTTTTAGAAAAGTACCATTGTTTGATAGTATATATCCAAATACTCTATCTACTTCATCACCTTGTAAAATAGATACATCTAGTCTTTTGTGTATATGTTCTAAAACAACCCATACACCTTTTTGGGTATCATAATAACAAGCTCCACAATGAGCCATGCCCTTTTTTCTAAATATGTGATACCACTCTTCATTAGGTGGATCATAAAAGAATACTAACCATTCTTTCGAAAAATATCCCATTTACCTCGTTTATTTATACTATTTCTATTAAATATATCCCAAGAACTGTAAACATTTGTAACAGCTGGTTTTTGTGATCCTACTGTCAAAGATCTACCTTCTCCAGCACCTAGCATCAAATATTGTAGTGCATCATGGACATGGGAGTATTTGTTCTTGTTTGGTCTATCTTCATACCTTTCACCTGATGCTTGTATTCTTCTATAGTGATATCCACCAAGAAAGCCTTTTCTTAGTTGTTTACAGGATGGCGATAGTAAGAAACCAGACTTACCATCAACCATCCTATTTAATGCAGCTTCTACTGATTCTATTCGTAGAGATACATCATTTGATGGAGCTGGAAAGGCTTGGATACCTTGCTGTCTAAGTATCTGAAAAGGAGTAGTTTCATCTGTTTGCGCCCTAAAATCTCCAGCTGGATCACCAAATATTTTTAAATCTTTATCTGCACAATGCTTAATTATTTCATGTTTAAGCATTTCACTAAACTTTACTGTACCAATGTCAAAACAAACTAACTCATGGTTTATAATCCATCTACCATCAGGTAGCTTTTGACCAAACACAGCTGATGGTGTAAGTCCAAAGTCTAAACCTATGTATACTGTAGTGTTTGCAAACTGTATATCTTCACTAGCAATATGTGTATCTTCTCTAAAAGAACCATATACTAACTTACCATCTTCGATAGTTCCTAATCTATTCAGTACATAAACATCTATCCATGACTTTGATTTACCCCTAATAATATTGGGATAATAATTTTCTGTAACATTTTTAATATTTTCAGCTGTCGTATTAATGTCGTACCCCTTGATCTTATCATCTTCTTTTAGTTCTATCATTCCAGGTGGTTGTACAAAAAACTTCCAGTTGTCAGGCTTAACTAACATCAATGATTCTTCTTGATTCATATGATCTGGTACTGGTACTTCCCCTGACATAATAGACCACCAATGATCTTCATCTGGTGCATTGGTATCTGCTATAACACCATACCATGTGGGTCCACCATCTTTGACTGCTGGATATCTGCCTACACGCATAGTACAAGCATCTACAATAGATTTAGGAATCTCTCTAGCTTCATTAATCCATACTCCTGTTAGTTCTAATGATAGTAGTTTCTTTACATCTTCTGGTCTATCTAAAGCCAAGAATATAACTTCTAACTCTATATCATTGATGTGTATATTATGGGTAAACGGAACTGAGTAAGTAAAATTACCAAATATATTTTCTGGAAACCAATCTAACCATGTTTTCATGGTAGTAGTTTTTAACTGAGGGTTTGTATTTCTGATTACTGCCCATCTTGATTTCTTTTTACCATCAGGTGATGCTTGTTGTTTGGCAGCTCTTCTAAATATTTCTATACAACAAGATACTGATTTACCTGATCCTACTGGACCTCGTACACCTCTAAAGAAGCTATCATCCTTCATAAAGGTTTTGATAACTTCTCCAGGTGCTTTATAATCTAGTCCACTCACACATTATTGGAATCAATACCAGCTTTGATTAACTTATAAATAGTTTCAGGTAGTAATGATTCTATAAACAGATCTGCTTCTTTATCTGTAATAAGATCTTTTGGATAGTGTGCAAAATGCACTTTCTTTACTATCTTTCTTAATCTCATACGATCTTGAAAAGATATTTCGTCTTGTGCGTATTGCTGTGTCATACAGCTTTAGCAATAGCTATTATAGCAACAACTAAAATAGCAATAACAATACCTTTTCCTTTTTTGTTTAAACGATCCCAACGATCAAGTATTTGTTCAAACATACTAGCTCCTTTTCTTTTTCTTTTTATTTTTCTTAGCTGCCATGATGATGTCGCCTCTGGTTATTTTCTTTTTATCACCATACATAGCAGCAAGACCTTTCTGTTTTTTAGAGTATTTACTAAAAGGCATTAGTAACTCTTCATCTTAGGCTTCTTACCAGCTTTCTTCATAGCCATAGCTGTAGCTGCCTGTTTCTTTGCTTTCTTAGTCTTAGGCTTCATTTTCATTCCGTGTTTCATGTTACTCTCCTATATGCTCTTGTTTTTGCTGCAATAGATTTAGGTTGCTTTACAAACTGCTTCCCTTTTCTACTACCCTTTCGTTTAGCTCTAGTTGTTCTAGCATACTCTTCAGGAGTAAGTGCCTTTATTGCTGCCTCTGGTAAATATCTTTCACCAGTCTTAGCAGATGGCTTTCCTGACTTTGTACGCCACTTCTGTTTAGTCCACGCTTTTAAACTGCGTTGTGATTTAGCTAGAGCCATGTTTCTTTTGTATATTAAATTTTGCAGTTAGACTAGCACCTTTATGTGCTTTGAATGGACCACTATGCTTCATTAGCTTGTATCCACCATTCTTTGTTTTCATCCAATGGAAACCAGCTGGAGCTTTAACAGACTTCATCATTTATAACCACCTCCTGCTTTCTTATAAGCTAGTGCTAACATTTGCGCCTTCCTCGCACTCCATTGTCCAGGCTTCCCACCTTTTCCACCAGCTTTAATTCTATTAAATATTCTTTTCCTCATGCCTGGCTTTGTATAGTTACCAGCTTTATTAACTGTACTCACCACTTCACCTTATTCGCCCAATATGCTGCTGACATATTACCTTTGGCTATATTCTTTGCGTGTCTTGCCTTAAAAGACTTTGCTCTCTTTGTCATAGTTCTATCTCCTGTTTT
>VTLG01011373.1_pt1 | contig 23561 bp, 30 predicted proteins | sample 4694571 | NCBI WGS metagenome assembly VTLG01 (sample SAMN12604809, study PRJNA352737) | marine metagenome | biome: ENVO:00000447; feature: ENVO:00000209|ENVO:00000569|ENVO:01000036; material: ENVO:00002151; isolation source: viral sequences binned using virsorter ...
TATAGTTACCACTACCATTCAAAGATAGAGCAACTACGTTAGTCGTTGCGTTCCATTCGATATCTGTGTGTGAGCTTACAGACCAGAAACAAGAAACAATGGATACTCTAGGGTCTGTCGCAGCGCCTGCAAGTTCTGAAACGTCAACGACTTTTGTTGCCGTACCATTTGTACCAGTGATTGTGGTCTTGGTTACAACCTCAAAATCGGAGTCTCTTATTGTTTGTGTCGTATACGCCATTTTATACCCCTATATTGATAACATTTCTCGTTCAAAGTATTTAGTCAGTTCCTTTTCAGGCACTTTATACTTTTTTGATACTTCGGACATAGTTTTTTCAAAGCTATTTAGGAAATCAGAAGGCTTAGAGTCTAATTTCTTAAAAATAGCGTCAACAGCATCCTTCATCTTCGGAGATAACTTCTTAAACTCCTTAGATTTACGATGCTCATCTTTCTCTACAACTGTAGTTTCATGAATCGCTTCAAACCGAATCATCTTCCTCAGCCCTTATTGTAGAAACAATATCTTTAGATATATCTTTACGTTTTATTTCTAACGCACTTCCAACTTTACCAGAAATAGCGGAATTAAATGCATCCTGAGCGGCCACATTGTCTCCATTGGTAATTGCGTCAACTAATTCTTTACTCATTTTTTCTTTCCTTTCACGGTCATACTTTTATCAAATTCATCTTCTGTAGGCTCTGGCGGTGCTTCTCCCCCACCTTCACCCTCTGGATTCATGTAATCCGGCGGGATACCAGCAGCAAGACCAGCTCTGTCCTGAGCAGACATGGTAGGATCAGTAGGCATACCAGTAGAATCTGTTGGAATTCTCTGAATACCATCGCCACCCTGTGGTATAACGATACCACCGTCCATAGGATCACGTTCAGCCTCAGTTTTAATTTCATCACGCATTTGATCAATCTCTGCATCTGTCATGCGTAGAACTTTCTTCAAAACATACTCTTTACTAAAGAATGTACCGATATATGGTTCAACTTGCCCTAACTGGTCAAGTCTATCTGTTAACAGTTCTGCTTCTTTCAAGGCCGCAAAGTGGCCATCTTCAATAAAATCAAACTGAATATGTTCTTGCATCACTGGCCAATCATCTGGGCCAATTACTCCTTTGAGGAGTAAGTTAGTCCTGAGAATGTCAGTGAATAAGGGAGTGAACTTTTTCCGAATCCGTTGTACAAATTTAGTGAATTTAAGTTCATCCCTTGTAATCTCTGTAGATCGGCCGAGTGAGAATCCTTGTTCAGATTCAAGTCGTGAAGCCGGCACGTTAAGTGAACGGTATAGTTTTTTCTGGAAGTATTGTATGTCATCAATTTCTCCTAGATTAGCACCGCCAGGAAGTGTGGTAATTTCTGTTCCTCTACCACCTTCTCTACGTGGCAGCCAAAAATCTTCCAACATTGACATATGATTTCTATCATCTCGTATCTCACCAGTGTTTGCATCATATACCAACTTGTTACGATAACGGTTCATCACATCTTTGAGATATTGTTCTGCCTTTATCTTAGGTAGGTTGCCAACGTCAATGTAAAATATTCTGCGCTCTGGAGCACGAGAAATGCGATAAATGACCAGCGCATCTTCAATCATCCTTAATTGATTAACAGGTTTAATTGCCTTGTGAAGATAAGACAATACTCTGCCACTGTTTCCATCTAGTAATCCAGATGGTACATACGTTATAGAATCTGGTGCTATTTTAATTCCTTGAGAACCAGCGCCGGCGCCAGCCGACATAAGACCTTTTTCGTTGTAGATAAAATATTCGTTAATCTTCTTGATTTTTTCTACGCCAGTTTTAGGGTCTTTATCTTTTTCTATTTCTCTTACTTTTTTAATTTTTGTGGAATCAACAAATCGTAGTTCTGTAATACCTTTGCGAGTGTCTTTTTCGTCAATAATTTTGTGATAGTACACACGCCCATCAACATACCAACGCCTAAAAATGTCATGACCCTTGGCCTCAAAGTCAAGAAGTCTTAACACCTCATCAAATTCTTTTCTTACTTTACGTTTGATTTTATCCGAATATGGAAAACGGTCAAGGTCAAGCGCAACGGCCTGATCCTTTTGATTTGCAACAATGCCTTCGTTTACTATGTCTTCAATAGCAGCGTCACACTCTGCTTGTGTAGATATATCACGATAGCGCCGAATTAAATCTAATTCAGTTTTCTCTCGCCCATCTACGTCTAGTATTTGTCCGAAAAAACCACCACCAGCAACGTCTTGTGTGCCGTCATCAGGAGTAGGGGTCGAGAACGATGTTCCCGCCCCTTGATCCTTTTTAGATCGTTCTATTCGGAATCCGAAAAGTTCAGCCATAATATCTCCTACTACTGACTATTTAGTAGGTTTGTAATTAGAAGTTCACTGCTGAAGCTTCAAAGTGTTGATATCTCCAAGTAACCTCAAACTCTTCAATTGCGTCTGCGGCTTCTGAAGTCAATTCTATAGAAGTCACACCAGTAGGCCATGCACTTCTGAAAATATAACTTTTCAAAACAGTATCATCACGATCAAGTTGTTCAACCGTCAAATCTGTCTGATAATCAGCTGGTGCAACTACACCAGTGTTATCAGCCAAATCATTGATACCATTCATCCACCGTTCCATGGCGTTACGGATCATAAAGTCCGTATCGTTCATGAATGTAGTAGACCAAGTTTCTGGTTCTGGCCTGTCACCAGCAATGTAGATACTTCTACCTCTGAATGGAATAGCAATTTCACCCAGAGTTTGTGCTGGCAAGTTAGAACCCCTAGTCAAGAATGAAGCTCTTCGAACATCTAGTCCGATTGCAATACCAGGCGGAGGCGTAATAGTAACCCGAAATTGGTTAGCACGAGCGCCACCACCGATTAAGTTTGCTTTGAAATCATCGATCATTGCCATGATTAACCTCCTACCTCGCTAAACGATACGCCTGTGCGAACCGCTATAAAGTTTAGGGTAATGAAGTTGATAGACCGAGCAGGCTTGATGTAAATGTCACCAATAAACTCGTTTCGGTCAATGACTTCGCCTGTATTGTTTGTGCTATCTGCGACCACCTTAAAGTCAAAGATACCTCGGCGACCTTGAACATCCCTCAAGAAAGGCTCAACCAAGTTACGGAACTGCGCCCTTGTAAATTCATCGTTGAACTCAAAGAGTTGGAACTTAGCAGCCGTAGCGATTGCTTTCTCAAGAACCAAGAACAATCTACGCACGTTAATACGATCAAATGCACTAGGTTTGGCAAGAGCAGTTTTATCTCCAAAGAGAACCACGCCTTGGCCAGGAAAGTTAACTACAGGGTTAATCCTTGCACGATAGAGAATGTCTCGTTGTGCCTGATTAGGATTAAACGCCAATTTAATTGCACCTCGCACGTTACCACGATTGTAACCAGCAGGCGAGAACCAAGGATCAGCAACCTGATCTGTATTGGCACAAAGACCAGCTGTATCACCGTTTAGAGGCACGTAACGATATAAGTCATTGTACTTATCGTACATATACTTGTAACCACTATCGTATACCACATAAGACGATGAAGGTAATGTGTCGAAAGCTTTCTTTACATTTTCAACCGCAACAACTGGATCAGTTACGTTAACAACGTCTGACCTTGCAGGCGAAATAAATGCAACACAGTCTTTACGAAGTTCAACCAAATCGGTCAACATAGTGCCGTGTGTATCAAAAGCGTCACCACTTACACCAGAGGTGTCAGATACACCAGAACTTGGCCCACCAAGAACAAGGTTGATATCCAAAGATTCTGTATCAGAAAACTTATCATATGCAAGTTCTAGTTCACCGTGTGAAACGGAATAATCATCTGTACCACCAGTAAGGCCATCGTATGTAGGAGCATCAACGGCAGTATAAGAACCACCAGAAGAAGGCCCGTCCTGTACGATGTAACTACCAGCGTTACTAGAAGAACCATCAGTGCCATCTAAGATGATGCTGTCGCCTTCGTTTGAACCAGTGGAGTCAGTACCGTTCAAATCGATCTTGTTAGAAGCAACTAGGTCTGTGCCCCAGTTTGTTCCAGCGCCAAGATGATCCATCCAGTAGATGAAACCAGACTGAATATTGACTACGTTTCTGTAATAGTTTGTAGAACCTTGAGCAGTCTTTGCATTTGGGTTCTTCGAAAGTCTTTCATATGTCTCAATGACAGCAAGAGTTCGTTGACTTGCAACACTATTTGCAAAACCAGTGATTTCACCAGTGGTGTCTGCAACAACGATATGCATTTCGTCAGCAGTACCCTTACCATTTTCAGTTGACCAAGCAGTTGTGCCAGGGCCACTTTCAAATAGATCGTAATACTTCCAACGTCTGCGAATGTAAGAGTCAGTCGCCAAATCACCGTTTAGTCCACCACTATTCGGATCGTCTAACTTACGAATAGTAATTGTGTTGTTTGCGGTGTCTCTCGCTGTGACTTCGTATTCAATACCGACATGGTTTGTTGCAAATGTACCAAAACCACTGTCTGTAAAGAACGAAACAATGTCACCGACATTAATACCGTTATCAGCAAGGTCAACATCGTCAACCGTAACTGTTGTGGCGCCGCTTGAAGCCGCACCATTTACTTGGTTTGCACCAGTAATATTTTGTTCGTAGGCGGTAGCAGTTGCACAAATTGATACTTCTAGCGCATTACCCCAAGAACCAGCAGTTCGTGCGGCCCATGGCCCGACACTTCCCTGCCCGTCCTCAAAACTTCCTTCGTAGTGTTCTAAACTACGGATAAGAAGTCCTGTTTCGGAACATGCGTTCAAAACACCCGATTCAGCCCTTACAATTCTAAGAGAGTTTGTATACTGCAAAAAGTTCGCAGCAGTAAACCACCACTCATAGTTAGAGTTGTTAGGCTTACCGAAAATACGCAAAAGGTCTTCTTCAGAACCTATTGTAGTAACTTCGGACACGGGCCCTTTTTGAAATGGCCCTGCAAGAGCACCGATAGACGTTGCAACAGCAGGAACAACATTAGTAAGATCAATTTCTTTTACCTGTACGCCAGGAGAAACTAAAAATCCCATTTCCTTACTCCCTTTAGCTAAAGAGTTATTGTTCTAGAATATTTATAATTTTTACCTTCTTAACTTCCATTTTTAGATGCCTTATAACATATAAATAATAACATGGGAAATGCACATTACGAAAAATATAAAGACACTATAAAGAAGGTGGCCAGACGCAATTATCGTAAGAGAATTGTGTTACTTAACGAGTGGCTCAACGACAAATCTTGTGTTCATTGCGGTGAAAGTGAAACTGTTTGTCTAAAGTTTTACCCTCACGACTCAGATATTCGAAAAATAACGAAAAGAGTTGGTACAAACGAAGATAGTAGACAAGAAATCTTTCATCTTATAGGCCAATCTCAAATTTTATGTTCGAATTGTTGGATCAAGTTAGATAATGATCTAATTGAGTTAATTTAGTTGTATATATAATTATGGTGAATTAAAGACCGACAATGTATGTTGACCAATCAAATTCATCAAAATTTTCATGAGTCACCATCTTTCCTTCTTCAGTGATAGCAATAACCCTCAACGGCTCTCCACTCATCAATCTTAATCCACTTGCAACCTTTGGCTGTTCATATGCTAAGTCTCTGTCACCAGTTATTTGATAGATAAAGTCCCTTATCATCATCTTACACTTTTTGTAGTATTTTTGACTAGGTGCGCCATACGCCTCACCTGTTGCATACCAATCTCCCCAACCATCATGTGTAAGGTCATAATATACCATATCGCCTGCAGCCACATGATTACATAACCACTTTTCTATGGGTGGTTGCATAACGAATGGCATATAGTTATCAGGATCAACCCAATCTCCACTAAAGTTTGTAACGTATCGCCAAGTGTTATGAGAACTATAATATCTTCGTTTAGTTTCCCAACAATCAAATTGGTCTGTTACTCCAACTCCTCGACCAGCAAAGTTTGACTTGCACCCGAACATGGGATCACATTCTCCTAGAGAGCATAACACATGTACATCTGGTCTAGCCAGTCCATACACCACAGATTGCGTACTTGTTTCATCCCAAACATACTCCATTCTACCTTTCACTATTTTTTCAAACAACTCAGGCGACTCCATGCGGCCGCCCATGATAACACGTAGTTGTTTTTGTACACCTATCTCATCAAATGCAAGTAAGGCTGCTGTACTATCTAAACCACCAGACCAGAAAAAGTCTATGGTCTTTCCTTTGTTTGCTATCAACTGTGCAGTCTCAAACATACAATCTGAAAATTCTGTTTTGGGATATTCTTGAAAAGGAATCCAATCAACACAAGTCTTTGAGTAAAAAGTAAAATGATCCTCACCAGCACGGTCTATTAATGTGCCATGATTAAATGGTTTATGGCCACTTCTTATCGTATACTTCTCTTCTTCTTCTATGGCTTGTTGCCACTCTTGTAGAAAAAGTGGGTGTTTTTCATCTACCCATTCTTTCACTTTTGTAGAAAAATCACCAGACCAAAATATTAAATTATTCATGTTTTGTCTTTCTATACAAAAAGGTTGTGAAACAAAAATCTGCATCTATTATATCTACATTAAAACCCAACTTCTTGCCCTGATCAAAATACCAATTTATATCATCTATATACATCATATCTTCAACGGCCTGTTGTTTGCCAATAATTTCTTCTTCACTTACACCACAGTCTCTTTTGAAATCATGATATCTTTCTATCAAAAAACTATCCTTGTTTGTCTTATCACTTAAAATTATAAAGCCATCTTCCTGTAAATTTTTAGAACAATGTTCTAAATATTCAGATTTTTGTTTTATAAAGTGTAATGTCCAGTTCATAATTATTGCCTTGTATTGTCTTTCTGGCAATATATTACTATGGTAGAGCGTGGCTTTAGTGTGACAATAATCTAACATACTCTTGCTATTATCAACTCCATATAAGTTTATGAAGCCGTTAAGTTCTAGTTTTCTTAAAGTTTCCCCTGTTGCACACCCCACATCTATAATTGGATCGTCTTTATTACACAAATGATTACAAATACTGGCTGTTTTATATATCACCTTATCGTAGTTTGGTATATGTTTCTTTGCGTGCTCAACAAAATTTGGAGCTATGTTGTTATCAAACTTCCACATAACGAATCATGTACCTATTATATTCTGTATTGTCATTATATATTTCTGGTATATCTGGACTGTAAGCGTGTTTTTCAAAATTGTGTTGTTTTAAAATCATATCATAGTACAAGTCATTCGGATAGCCATGAAAACCATCTGGTCTTTTTTTGTATACGATTACTGGATCATTAGACACTATAGGATACGGCCCTTGGCTATCTATAATTAAAGTTTTTGTTTTTGTGACAATTTTATCAAGAACAACTTTCTGATCATAGTAGTAGTTCAATATTCCAGAAGCTACAATTATATCAAAGTGACGATTATCTGTGTTCAAAAAGTATTCAACATCTGTGTGAATTATATTCCAATTATCAAAATAATTTGACAGATTTTTTATGGCTAAATCGCACAAGTCTTTATTACACTCAACACCAGTATACTCTTTTGCGTTGTGATGTAATGCCCACGCACCAAGACTGCTTACACAACTTCCAAGATCAAGAATTGTTTTATCTTTGATGAGCTCCTCTGGCAACATACACTCATATCTTTTGGATAGAAACTCTTCGTTGATAGGATATCCTCTAGCACGATCCTTTCTGTAATCGTCATCTACAAATTCTTTATACAGTGAGAAGAAACAAGTCATAATAATAATCTGCAATCATTTTATTTAATTTTTCATTCATGTGGTGATAATCTCTGTTGGCCCATTTTGCTCTACCGCCAGTGGGATAATCAAAGTTTTCATAAAGTTTTATGTACTCTAACTCTGTGTCCTTGTAACACCACGGCGGCAGAAATGCTTCGTGGGCACCCTCTATGTATTGTTTCTCGAAATACGAAAAGTTCTCCTCATCAGAATGTAAGGGGGCCGGAGCATGTTGACTTCGGCCATAATGTGTGAACTCTTTATTATGCAAACGTCTATGAAAGAAACTGTACATGACAAAGCTTTGTTGTACGTCAAACAACTTGATTGCTCTGTCATACACAATTCTTATTGCGTCATTTCCAGCACCGTCCATAGCTAAATTTAAAGTTGGTAAGCCAAGACGTTCCTGTAGTCGAGATGCCCAACTATGCTTGATAGGGCCCCCTACATTGACCGTGAAACTATCGCCTAAGCATATATTTACTGGTTTTCCTATAAACTTATCATACTCTGGCCCTCTAAATCCCCAACTATTGAACTGGTAATCAAAGTTCTGTACAGGATAATTTTCAAACCATCCAGCTGGGGAGTTGGGGTGCATGTTTAATAGGTTATCTGCCCCACTATATTTTGCCTTAAAATTAGCCTTGCGTTTATAGTATGCAAAATCTGTTATCATCCGTCATATATAAATGGGTCACGATCCTCTATACCAGAAACTTCCCACACCTTTTTATCTAAGTAAAACTCTTCAACGTATTTCACATATTTCTCATTAAAAGATTGAGAAAAATCCACATCTTTTTTTTCAACAGAAAAACATATCTGCCGACATACTTGTTCTATATACTGCCACTTATATAACAGTAGTGTCTCTGTGGATAGAAAACAATCTACATCCAAAGTCTTTATGTATTCTACAGCCTTGTGGTAGTTGTTTTCTGGTCGGACTCTTTCGTTTTGTAGATAGTTAATATTCTCATCTCTGGTGATCGCACATACTCTATATTCTATATCACGTTCTTTCATAATATCCATCCAGAGTTTCACATCTGGAAAAGTTGTTTTTCCCTCTACTGCATATGGAATTGATATGGATACTACGTTATCGATATTTGGAAAAACATAAGTTCTCCAAGAGTCCATATCTTGCCAGAGTTTTGAGTGAGGCTCATTTTTGTGTCCCACCCAAAATTCCTTGTCGGCCCAAGTGGTGAATACTTTACTCCATAAGTGATTGCCAGACCCTTGCGGGCCAATAAGTAATATTACCATTGTTTCCTAAAGTCAAACTTCAAACGCAAACTGTTGTCAAGAGGATTTCTCCACTCACGCCAATTCCAAACTTCCAAATTATATATTTCTGCGAAATGATCGGCTAGTCCACGATTCCACCTATGAAACCAGACAACTTCAGAACTTCTTAGTGCCTCTGCCTGATCTTCTTTTCTGGATGGATTGACTTTGATAAGAATCTCTGACTTTGGTTTAGTGTTGTTCACCACCCATTCCAGACGTTCTCTTATCCAATCATAAGAGTTAAAGTGTAGTATACCATAACAGATTGCTACGTCATACTTACAACCCATAGTATCAAAATCAAGAATATCACAGTTTTCATCTGCCTCTTCATTGATCAAATCTACACCTACAAGATTATGATTAAATTTCTTATAGGGGTTAAACCCACACCCAACGTCAATAACTGACTTGGCATTTATGATCCTATCTACTACATGATCATCAACTTCTGTTTGATTCCATGTTGTACCAAAAAATTGTTTAATTTCTTCCATTAATATATTCCTCTAATATATCGCTATATTTTGATTTAGGTTTTTCACTAGGCCTTGGTTTATCCCAATCTCTATAACCTAGTATTGAACCGCCACCAGCCGTACACCAACTTTTATCTACTAGACTTTTCCATTCTTCCAAATTGTAATTGTTTAGAATACCACAACTGAAATCTAAAAACAAGTCACCATAAAAAATAAATTCTCTATTCTTTGTATTAGATAAGAACAGGTCATAAACATATGCTCGTTGTTCCCACGCATCACCAATCTCTAGTTTCGATGGCCTAGTGGTCAATTGTTTAGATGTGAATGTACTGAAGTCCAAGCCTCGCCACCAAACAGTGTTTATAAAGTCTACCAATATCTCAGGGTGTTTTCCAGCATCAAGATTTTTTAGATTAGACTCTATTCGGATTGTGACATATTGACTTTCATCAAATCTTAATTGTAGTATTTTATAGTTGTAATGTTCTAGTAGTTCCCAATACCTATCATCATGCGTTACCCAAAGAGGATGAGCAGGGACATACTTCTTTGTGTTTGTAGCCAACACCTCTTCAAATCTCTCAAGGGTTAGATGATACGGACAAGCCAACTTTAACCAATTAAAACAACCTATCTCTGATGGGTCTGTTTTATTTGATCTGTCTGTCTCTATCTTAGAAGTTTCGTTATTGAGAAATCTGCAAAGAAGATCACCTTTACTTCCACCTACGTATTCAATTATATATTTACCAGTTGCTTCCGTAGTCTCTGACAACTGGATTCCATCTTGTTCCATATTCGTCCACCACCTCACCTATGTTTTCATCCTCTAGTCCTGTAACAACAAAACCAAAAGGCGCCATGTCCTGTTCCAAGGCATCAGCCTGTTCTGCCATCATGGTTGCCCTCATGTCCACATTTGTTAGTTCCTTAAAATATGTTTGGTCTGTAGCCCATGCAAATGTGAATAAACATGCGACCAAATCATCGTTGCATCCTTCATCTGCTTCGAAGGATGCCCCCTTCACAATAAAGGTTGACAATTCACTAATAACATCAATATCCTCTACAATAAGTTTATTATCTTCAACCATTTGTTTTAGATTGGAACAACCTATCTTTTTTACAGCCTTAGTTGTTCTTACCCCTAACTGCGCTCTACCCCCTGAGAACCCCCCACCAAGGACTTGGCCTGCACGGCCACGCATGCTAGCCATACAAAGGTTGTCATACTCCAAGTCGAACTGTAGAGTATTTGCTACCTGTTCTCCTATATCATTTACCTCTATCAAGACATATGCTTGGTTGTAGGCCCTTGCTACATCGTAGATTTTTTGAGGGAATATAAGAGGTTTGATTTCATTGTCTTTATATTTTGCAACAATCTTGTAGGGCATTTCAGTAACGTCAATAACTGTAAATGCTGAGTAGTCATTTTTTGTTCCCCTAGAAACATCTGCCGATAGAAAGTATGTGCGTCCTTCTTCGGGATGAATGTGAACATCTAGTCCAGCATTCGAAGCGATAGGCGCTCGATAAGCAAGTTGTCGTAGTTTGCTGGGGCTGATGAGTGTGTCAATTGAACCCAAAAATTCACATTCAAATTCTGTATTGAATTGTGATTCTGAGGTGTTCTTAATTGTTTGCGCTTTCCATTCCTCATCACGGCCTGGAACTTCGCTCCAATGTACTTCAATGGGTACATATTCATTCCTTTCTTCTTCTGCATCTGTCCACAATTTGTAAAACATATTCATACCATGTGGTGTAGAAACAATCATTACTTTAGTTGTCTTTCCAGAGGAAATAGTAGGATACACTGAACTGAAGAATTGTTCTGCCACATTTGCCGGCACGTATGCAAATTCATCAAGAAAGATAATATTATAAGAGCCACCACGAACAGCACTTGCAGAAGTAGAAGATGCCAATATTTTCGAACCATTTTCTAACTCCAAGGAACCCTTGTTCCAACTCATTACTCCCTGTTGCAACCACTTAGGCATATGCTCGTAAGCCAACTGTAATCGACCAAGAAGGTCACGAGCAGTAGCCGCCTTGTTCGCAAGAATTGCTACGTTTACTGATGCGTTGAACAGGACATAATGTAGAAGATATGCGATAATAGTTGTAGACTTACCAGACTGTCTAGGAAGTTTGCATATCGTGAAACGGTTGTTGTGAAAAGTTCCCACCATTTCTTTCTGAAAATCATATAAAGAAAAAGGTACAAGGCCTTCGTCCAGAGAAACAATCTTAATATAGTTCTGGATGAAATAAATTGGGTCTTTCATACAACGAGTGTATTCTTCAAGTTCTTCCTTTGTCCACTCTTGTTGGACATTGGCTTTCTTGAGATTTGGGTTTCCTAGATATACTGAATCAGTCATTTGCTCTATTTAGTAAGAGCCCCTCTAACACATGATCTGGTATTTTTTCGCCCTCTCTCCAACACCTTTCATCCTCTAAAACAAGAGTTAGAAAAACGCCTGGCTTTATCGCCTTGTATTCTCCCGGCACAGAATTAATAAGAGAAGCAATTTTAACCTTGTTTACCCGATAGTTTTCATCTTTATGAAACTCATTAATTAAATCCTTCATGGGTTGTTTGTAGGTCTGATAAGTTCCTTGATGGGCTATATCATGATTAGCAATAGAACATTTCTCAAATTCATTTGTGTCATAAAATGAATATACATTTTTATAATACGGTGTCCTACCGTAATTAAAAATCATTCTCAGAGTAACCCAATGCCATTTGATACACATGTTTGTCCAACAAAACATATCAAATACTGTTTTTATAGGAAAAGGGCTGATAGAACACAAATCCTCACAAATATCATGAACTTTCTGTTTGTTCTTTTTACTGTTTAACTTTACTACCATTTCAGGCGGTAACACTTTATTTTTTATGAGGCCGCTCCAGTTTAGTATCGTATGCCAATCATCATCCCAATTTGATTCATGGGGATTGTCTGGACTCATTAGAAGTTCTAGTATGTCACTTCCAGCAACTTGATCACCAGCCTCTCCTGTGACAATAATGCTATCACTAACAAAAAGTTCTGGCCTTAGTAAGTCCTCTGGTTCTACTTTATTACTCCACTGTGCCAGTTGTGGTATAAAATCAGGATACTCTTTTACAGATTCGTGGGTGTATCGAACACTAAACTCAGCGTCACTTGGCATGGTTTCTCGTAAGGACAGAAATACTAGTGTGCTGTCGATACCACCACTCCAAAACAAAATTATGGGCTTGTTTAAGGCCCATAATTCTTCAGCTCTGTCTAAACAACAATCCCTTAGAGACTTAGGATTACTATAATCCGTTGGCATGGGTTTGTAGGAAGCCCGTAGAGTATTCCACCGCCCCGTTCTGTCTACTGGTGATGGGCATCGATGTGCCATACCAAGTAGACGGAGCGGGTTGTCATTAGGCATAACCTCTAGAGGCAGCCTTGAATAGTGAACTAGTTTATCCACTTGCGGCCTGCGTAGGTCATAGCACCTCCAATTGCAACTGTAAGGATAGCACCAGCAGCAGTGTACATTCCACCACCACCAAACCACATACCATAACAGAAGAATGGAAGGCCAATCGCAACGGACAGAATAAGGCCCCAGAACATTGTAGGTTCATGGATATCCTTGTACAGAATTGCCTGAATAGTTGGCAACAATGTACTTGCCCGTAGACATGAATGGAACAAGAACAACATAACAATCGTTATTCCAGTATTTGCAAGAATAATCGATACACCAGCAAGGGCTAACATGCCAATTCTTGCACCAGTAAGTTCTGATGTTGGGAACCAATCTTTTGAAGCCAGACTACTAACAGCGCAACAAGCAGAGTCAAGAGTTGACAAAAGACCACACATGATAGCAAACAAGAATGGATACACTGTCCAAGCAGGAAGTGTTTTAACAATCACTTCATAGTTTACAAGTTGTGGGTCAACTTTCATTCCCAGACCTGTAGCCATAAAACCTAACAGTCCCATAGAGATAGGCACGATTACGAACATACAAGCTCCAATCGTAAATGCTTTATGGATTTTATCTTTCTTGATTGTCCAAGCTCTTTGGTAGAACATCTGATCACCAAACGGGCCAGCAAGAAAACCAAGACTAACTGCGATACCAAATGTCAAGAAAACATCTAGGTCAAAAAGATTTCCTACTGCGCCTGCAGCCACAGTTTCCCAACCACCGCCTTGAGAAATAGCCCAAGGAACTAATGCCAAACAAACTACGGCAATGATTACCATTTGCACACCGTCTGTAATAACTGATCCTTTAATTCCACTAAACAAACTATAACTAAGAGCAATTGCAGCCATGACAATAGTGATTAGTGTATAATCAATACCTGTCATTTTATGCATAAGTGCGGCGCCTGCAAGAAGTTGGATGGTAAATGCACTTATGGTAAGAAAACCAAGTTCTCCCCAATAGAATTTACTCACACGGTTACTCACAGTGTCCTTGATATATCCACTAAGGGTAAACCCTTCGGGACATCTTTCTCTTAGCTTTTGAGCAAAATATCCGAATATGATTAGAGTTAAGAAGTTACAAAGGAGAAACCAGAATAGGCCTGGTATTCCTTGTGTATATGCTTTGGTAGCACTTACGAAAAGTCCTGGCGCCCAAAGCCAAGTAACACCGACACTTAGTCCGCCGGCAAGTAGGCCTATTTGTCTATTACCTACTAAGAAGGTATTTGTATCCTTACTTAAATTGGAATACTTATAGGTGAATCCCCATAAAAGAGCGGTGTACAACACCACCAGTAGTATCTCTGTCATTTCAAACTCCTTTTGACATAATTATGAATAATATATTCTGTTATTATTTAGGCACTTACGGTTGCATCTATTTTATGTTTCAACCTATTTTGTAAATGTTCTTTTTCTATTTCTTCTTTTGATTGGCCGTGATACTCCACAGCGTTAGATGTTTCGATTAGCATTCTGTTAAGAGTTGTATCTTCAATAACAAACTCACCAAGGATGCGGCCAAACTTTCCTTTGCCATCAAGTTTTGTCCTCAACACCTGTGTTGATCCTTCTGGAACATGTTCTTTAACAAAGTCTTTTGCCATATTACCAAAAACTTTTTCCTCAGCATCTCTCGTTCTAGACTCTGGTGTATCCACGCCATACAAACGAATACGTTGTTTTTTCATCCACACACCAAAACCTAAATCTATATCAACGTCCACTGTGTCACCATCAACCACTCTATCAATTCTGCATCTATACTCGTACATTATTTTTCCTTTAACATCTTTTGCAGCTCAGCAGTTGATCCTACGAACAATGCATTAGTAACACTCTTAGGGCCACTATCAGGAACCTCTTTTAACTTTCGCATTTTTTCCTGTAAATCTCCAAGTTTTTCAGTAACCTCTGCAACTTGCTTGATGAGATTTCCAGCGACTTCGTAGGCTCTGGGGTGTTCTGATTCTTTGGCGAGTTCAAGGATGCCGTCAATGGCCATGCTCCCCCTGTCCACCAGTTTGTAGAAGTTATCTCTTTGGTATTCATAATCTTTATCTATATCCTTTTCTAACTCATTTCCACCATACATCACAGGGTCTTGAGGCCCTACAGGCCCAGCAATAGATGATCTGCCATCACCGCACAGGTCTTCGATTACCATCTTGTCAATGACTCCTAAAGACTCGTCAATCGTTTTTGTCATAATTACTCACCTTCAGCGGCGTCTTGAAAGAATGATGTAGTTTCGTTAAAACCAAAATCATCATCTGCATCAGCAGTAGCAGGATTTGGTGTAACAGTAAATCTTTGTTCTCGTTTTGGTGACTTGTCTGGTAAGTCTGTAAACTGATCTGCCTGTACGGTCTTAATAACTTTCGCAGAAGTAACAGGGCCATACAAGTAGAACTTAGCAGTGAAGTCCAAAGAGTAAATAATAGAACGTCTAGATGTGAAATCGCCTTCGTAATCATCCTCATATCCTACATTCGTCAATACCACAGGCACATCTCTTTTAATACCCATGTCAGGCATATCATTCATGGTGATTGTGTAGTCAGGTTGGAAGTATGGCAAGATTTGTTCTACAATTTGTAGTGCATCGTCCGACTGTTTTGATAAGATATACAGACCAAAATCGATATTGTATGGAACAGGCATGTATTGTGAATCTAGTTGTTTTGTGGTTGTGCCTTTAACCTTTTTAAATTGTTGAACACGATTAAGTTTACGAGCAGGATCATAGGACAAACCAGTAATTTCGAAACCAATACGAGGCAGGGTGACAGCGACTTGTTTTCCAAGGTCAGGATTGTCTCCTAATCGCACCAAGAATTTTTGCCGTGGGCCATATGCCAACGGAACCTTCATGGATTGTGAAACCTTTCCATCGTTATCCTTTCTCACTAAATGGATATCGTTGAAAATTGTACCAAAAGATACTACGATTTTTCTTATTGTTTCGTGATAAAATTGTTGTCCTAGCATAATATATTATCCTTTTTGCCCAACGTCACCAAAAGGATTTGATTCACTGAAATCCAATATGGTATCATCTTGTTCGTCAAACAACTCATTTTGAGCCGTTTTGTCTGTACTATAGTCGCCAACTATATAGTCTTCTTGGACAACATACGAGCCGTCCTCTAATTGCAACTTCTCACCCACAGAGGTAGAGTCGTTCTCACCTATGACTTTATCGCCGTCTGTTTCATCTATAACCAGGCCATTATCTATAAATCTCTCTAGCCTGATACTTTCATTTACAGCTGAGGACTGTTCCAAAGTAATCTGATGATTAAGTGTATCCACAGACAATTCATCTTCTATAGCATCAATTTCTGCGATACCAGTATCCAAAGCTTCTGAACTATATTCAAACAAGCGACAACGTAGTTTATATACTGGATTGTTGTCTAACTGGTGGAATGGCTCGTCATGGTCAACAAAGTTGACTTCGAACAATTTCTTTAAGATAGGATGATATACGGCATCCCCTTCTTGAGGCCTGTCTGAGTCTGTACTAGCAGTGTCTTGCACAATGTAAAAACTACTGCCGTCCAACTTCTCTGTACTATCACTTGTTCCCGACTCCTGTAGTATAGAACCGCCTGTAGTATCAGTGCCGTCCTCTATTCTCAATTGAGAATCCATTGTTTGAAATCTATCCTTTGCCACAACAAACGTAGCTTCACTCAAGTTCTGTAAACCGAACTGTGTTATCAACTCTCGCTCGCCAGCAAAACCACCCTGAGCGTCTTCCATATACATTTCTATAAGATGTTGGCTGTTAAATTTAGATAGAGTATCTTCACCCATAATTGTATCTTCAGCCACTAGAGTTCGATCCATGTAGTAAACATCATGACCGTATATCTGTATGGCCTCAGTGACCAAATCTCTATAAAGATTTTTTTCGGATGTTATTGCCTGTGAGCCGTTAGTGTGAAAGTGTTTATTGACAGCCATCTTAACCCACCATGTAATCTAGTGGAAGTTCGTATGCCAATTTAATTTCTTCTTCTAGTGTGGTTAACTCCTCTACAGCTTGTGAATATATGTCTGCACCATTCATCTCAACACCACCCAACATCTGAATACCTGAGAACTTAGATAGGTTTGCGCCCCACTGTCTTTTGATAAGAGAGGTTGCATATCTCTTGAGGAAAATGTCATCGAAAATATCTGTGTATGTTGTTGGGTCTAGTTTTCTGTAACACTCAATGATGATATAGTCTTGATCTGCTGTTACGTCATTTTCCCAATCCATGTCAATATACAAACGGTTTTGGTGTTGGTTGAAACGGATTGGTGTTTCGCCCACAAGGATGTGCTCGATCAAGTCTAGGTTATCCATGGCCATCTGGTACTGAATAACAGAGGTAGATGATAGATCATACAGGTCATTTAGTCGCAGCTGGTATTTAACATCGAACATGTTACTACCACCGCCAGTGTCGGTGAAGGGGAAAACCCTTAATACTGATACGACAGCACTTGGGAGCGGTATGTAATTAGAACCCTCTTTCCACGTTGCCGTGATCGAATCATCAACGGTATCAGTAGCGGTTGCTGATGCATCACTGCGGGCCCGTGTAACTTCTGCTGAAGTTATCAGGTGTTTGAGATACATTTTCTCAATGCCATCGTAATGATATTGAGCAAAATATTGTAATGCTTCATCTATACGATCATCTGCTTGATCATCTGAGATGTTTATATCAATAACACCTTGGCCAAGAGCTCGAAGGCAATAATCTTTGAAGGTTGATTTTGTTGTAGGTATGGCCATATACTCGTCCTTTTATAGATATTTATATGCCACGGCATTTGGGCCAAATTCTACAGTCTCATCTAACCACTCACCAATCTTATTAAATCCGACTGATTCATATGTTTCCATAGCAGATTTCCTTGGCATACTCCAAATTACCTTACATTTTTCTTCTTTTGCTAATTTTGTTGCTTGTGTTAATAGTTGTTGACCTAAACCTAATCCTCTATGGTTTGGGTCTACCCATAAACCTCTGGATCGATATACACTGTCTTCGGTTCTAAATCCACTATTAACGCCCACCACCTCATCATCTATAACAAAAGCAAAGAACTTAGGCTCATATTTATCAAAAATAGAGCTGTCTTTTTTTATTTCTGAGTTGCCCCATGAAAGAAACAACCGAGAGTTCCATACGAGGCTGCTCATGGGTTCTATTTTACTTTTCCTACCAGGCCAAAGTCTTTTGTCCCACACAGGATAAATTTCATCAAAGCTAATTTCTTTTAGCACATACGTAGGTATTTCAATTTCAGGCATTATATATATTCCTATGAGAATTGGATTAGTCGCCACATCACGTAGTGGTTCTACATTATTTCGTAGTTATGCTTGCAACATGTTAGGTCTGCTTGACTCTGGCTCGTGGCTGAAGCACAACTCTTATTCAGACATTGAGTCTCAGGATTTCGCAAAAGATATACATCTCCTTAAAGTTCTGCCTCACTATATATCAGATTCACCAGAAGAGGTTCATGAAGTCACCAAGAACTTTACGAGCGTATGGTTGCATCGTGAGGATATTGTTGCACAGTTTTTAAGTCATGTTGCTCGACTTCGCACTGGTGTAAATCATGTGTATAAAGTAGAGGATAGGCCACAGATAGAAAATCTAAGTCTAGAAGCCACCAGAGAAGAGTTTGATATGTTCAAAAGCAAACTAGATTGCTTTTGGAACCTGTACAAAAATTATCACCAAGGCGAGCCTCTTATATCACTAGAGTATTTTCTTGCAAATCCAACAGACAACCTTGCAAAACTTTCAAACTTTTTTAATATCAACTCAAATCAAGTTGTGGATATTCCCATTCCAGTGGAGTTAGGAGTTGCATATAATGACAAGTTTAAAAACTACGATGAAATTATAGAATGGTTTGAAAACTATGAGTAACTTTTGCATCGTGTGTACTCCACGATCTGGCAGTTATTATTTTTTTGAGTACATGAGTAAAACATTTGATCTGGTAGAGGGCACTGAATGGTTTGGGCGCAATAAGAAAGTTGATCTAACAAAGCCATTTGACCTTATTACAAAACGTGTTGATATAGATTGGACAAAAAATGAAGACCTTTTGACCGAAAAAGATATTCAGAGAAGGCTTCGTCATCTAGAAAACTTTCCTCTGCCATATTGTATTAAGACTATGCCGTTACAACTTACTAACACTCCCACTCAATACAATTTGAGCCCCATGCAACGAGTTGATTTTGCAACTCAAGTGTTAAAGGATTTTGATCTGGTTTGGTTTGTACGAGAGGATAAGGTATCGCATTTTTGTTTTGAACTTACTGCAATGCATTGTAGTCAACCAGACTATCCAAGAGATAGAGAGTATTGCACATATGATCCACCCTCTAGGAGAACGCCTCCACCCAACTCTTTCACGGCCACATACGAGGACTACAAAAAGTATATGTTCAGAGAAGATATCACTGAACAAGTCATGCAAAATTTTGATGCACCAGTGATTTCATATGAGTGGTTCGTAGAAGATCAAGATGAAACTATGTTGAGAATACAAGAACACTACGGCATCAAAGCCAACTTTAGAGAAGAGAATAAAAAAGAGATTATCGAAAATCCAGACTATTCTAAGATATTTACAAATTATGAAGAGATTGAATTATGGTTTCACTAAAAGAAATGATAGATGGTGCTTGGATTGAAGGCGAGATGTTGTCTGAGCCAGGCGATAAATTTATAACACAACTGGCTGATCTTCTTGCTGAGCTACACCAATCATCTCATGCATCAACAAAAAGTAATATGTGGAATTGTATTGAAGACCTCGTAAAATGGAAAGAAAAAGATATTTTCTGCGAGGACGCCTTATATGATTTGTATGCAATAAAATCAAAATTAGACAGAATAAATGCTTGTCTTCACGGCGATTTATGGAAACAAAACATACTTGTAGATAAAGAGGGCAACCTCAATGGACTAAGAGATTGGGAGACTCTTTCTTATGGTGATCCTCATTGGGACTTTCGTATGATAAGACGTTGGGTAGGATGGGAAGGCCTTGACAAATTACTATACTTGTATAATTGTCAAGTGGACTGGCACGTACACAGAACTTACGTTGAAATTTTAGATAGAATTTCTATCTGCCATTCTATTCGAATTCGTAAAGAACGAGGGTTGTTGCGTCACGATAAACCAGATGCTATTGAGAACTTCGAAAATATGAAACGTGTTTGGAAAAATAGACCATATCCAGATTGGGGTTAGTCCAAGTCTGGTCGTATTCTTGTAAAATTGTTTGCAGCCTCGTAAGTGTCTCTAGCATTTAAGTGAGCTTGACACGTTGAGTCTTCTCTCCACTCAGTGTTCGCATCTTGATTTTCCCATGTTACAGTGACAGTTTTCAGTGTAGAGTCATCATCTCTTGACGTACCACCATTACTAAAAACACGTTCTATATTGGTTATCTTACCAGTATCTTCAAAGTTCGTCTTTAGATAAGCTTTATATTCATCTGTGGCCCTATACCATGCGATACTAATATCATGTCTTGTTGTTCTTGACACTGTTTGAAAGCTCATTTCTTATCTCCGTTCCAGAAATTTTTTCTATTTCTTCATCTAGTCTTTCTTCACTGAAAGTATATCCTACATCTCTGCCATATGTAATATTTATAATGTTTGGTACATCAATAATCTCATAGTCTACCCACATAGAAAATCCAGCAACTTTAAGTTTGTTGATCATATGATCTCTATTGTGATATCCCTCACCTGTATCACGAATTAAGATGACAACTTGGCCAGTCTTTGCATGAGCTCGTCTGAAAAGTTCTGTATGTCCATCGTGCCAGGGTTGAAATCTTCCAAGGAGTTGTACAGTTGGTTTTCGTCTATCCATTTTCTTATCCTCAAATCATAGCCTGTTGGCTCTATAAACAATTTGTTTGTGTCTTCGTATTTGCCTTCTTTTATAGTATCCATCCAGATAAGTTTGTCTGGAAAGAAATGTCTACGGAGGCCCGGCAGAGGGCAAATAAATCCAGAAATACTTATGGGGTCAAGTTCTGCAAGTTTACGCATACGCAATGCTTGTTGTTCTCTGCCTCTTCCAGAAAAGTCCCAATCATTGTATATTCGTCTAACATCATCTGCATCCCAATATGGAATAGTAAAATGTTTACCTAGTCTCTCTCCCAACCAAGTCTTACCAGAGCCAGGCAAACCCATAATTAAAATCTTCATGTCCAAACCCTCTCTACTACATGATAAGATGTGTTGGTTAACACCACTGGATCGTATCTGTCTGGCACACCTTTCCACCACACCCACGATACTGATACTCTATTGCCCTCGTATGGCTGCACTCTATGTGTCAGTGTTGCATCAAAATAGACTAACCGATTAGCTTTAGGTTTTATCGTTTTATTCATACGCCAAGAAGTATTGCCTATTTCCAAATGTCCACCACTATCTGGCTCTCGCATATAATAAACGAATGTCCTTTCTGGTAAGTGATTGGTAGGCAACTTATCATTATATGAAAGTATGTCACTATGCCAAACAGGATCGATAGGTCGCACGTTATACCATGCAGTTGCGCCATGAGCCCGATCTCGTAGTTTTGGTTTAGTTGACATAACTAAATCGATCAGGGGATTCTTCTTACTATTATACTCGTAACCAATCCAGTGAACCTTTGCATACTCTATGTGAAGTTCATTTAGAGCCTGCACTTGGTCTGTCGTTAAATAATCATCTTCTATCATATTGTTAGTGCTTCTTTCTTCATATAATCCATAATATTACTTTTGTTGACAATTGTGCCATCCTCTGTTATAGCCAACACATTAAAATTTAGAGACAACGGTAGTGTGTGTTCGTATTGAACATCCGCCCTCATATTTGTCTTACCTTGACTATAAGCGTAGCCCTTATCAAATTTGGATATGAAGTTGCGAATGTTCATTTTAGTTTTTAAGAAGTTATCCTCATCATCCCACCAGTTAGTATGCCACACAATCTTCTTATCTATGTGCATATTCATTGCATACCTCAACATATCAGGACACAAAAAGAATGGTTGATAATTTCTTATGTCCATCTTGTCAACAGAAATATTCTGTAACATTCTAAACGATTGTGTTAAGTATGTATGGCGTGTTATTGGCCACCACCGTTCAGCATTGTAATCATCTTCTTTGTTCTTTGTGTATGTATCTCTATTATAAACTCGGCCGTGAGGATATCCTGTACTGCCAAACAATCTATCTGCTTCACATCCTGTAGTGAATAGGCGCTTGTCTGGTCTTGCGATACCGAACATATTGCCATTAGAAAATTCGTAATGCAAATGCCCAGCCACATTTTTATATCCGTCTGGATATATTTTAATTGGAGTCTCATCTCCCATAATAATACGTAATTGATCTTTGGGACAAACCTCAACTAAAGCGTACATAATTGCTACGCTGTCAATACCACCAGAATATAGTATTTCAATTTCTTTATCCATGTCTCGCATTTCGATGGCTCGGTTCATCATGATATCATCAAACGATGGTAAGCCATCTGTATACTCAAATTCAATCTTTGGAAAATCATACGTGCTCATGTTGAAAACAAATTTATTTTCACCTAACAAATCGTTAAGATACCAACTTGAGGGCCTAGTATATTTACGTAAACTCTCTTGCTCTGCACCCAAAAGAAACTCTAACTCATCTAAGTCTGTCTCTGGTTGCCGCCACATTTCGTCAGTATTTAAAATATATGTTCGCCAAGCTTGTCGATACATATCACTAACATAAACAAATTTCATCGATTCTCCTTAACATTGTCCCAAGAGGTAATCATAGTATTCCCATTGGTGAGGTTTATTATTTCTGTGGGTAAAGTGTACAAACTTGATATCTGGATGAAACTCTCCACCAAGAAATATGTAATCGTTCCCTGTTATCTTTTGATACTTACGTGTAATCTGCACTTGCCACTTAGTCATGCTTCGGCCTACAATGTCGGAGTCCACAACCCAACGTGTAAACCACTCTTTAGGTAGAAGTTTCAACTCCAACCTCTCCTTTACAGAGTCCTCAACAAAATACTGTTCTCCGTTGACAGGCCCTCTTGTAGTACCGTTATCAATGTAGTGTCTTTGCCATCCCGATATATCAGACATAAACTTGTCGTAGATATATTTGCAATCTTTCGGGTAGTATTTGAAAAAACCACCATTAATAGAGTATCCCTCTTTCTCTGTATCTCTCCACCAGCCAGGCATGGCAAGAAACTGACCACGTTCAATTGGGTAGTCGAATATCTTATTATAATCCCCTATTAGCAGAATGTCAATGTCCATTACACAAATAGGTCGATCTATATCAAGTTGCATACCCCACATCTTATTCCATTGTAGAGTGACACGATCA
>VTLG01013136.1_pt1 | contig 23560 bp, 33 predicted proteins | sample 4694571 | NCBI WGS metagenome assembly VTLG01 (sample SAMN12604809, study PRJNA352737) | marine metagenome | biome: ENVO:00000447; feature: ENVO:00000209|ENVO:00000569|ENVO:01000036; material: ENVO:00002151; isolation source: viral sequences binned using virsorter ...
TCATTAATTGAAACTAGACATTTAGATGGTAAAGTACAAGAAATTATCATGTACAATAGAACATTATCAAATGATGAAAAAGATGCAGTAGTAGGTTACTTAAATTTAAAATATAAAATATATTAAGTTATGGCAGGAATAAACGGAACAATAAATTGGCAAATACAACCAGTAGACTTTAATAGTTCAAATCTAGCAGGTTCTTTTTGGAATTTTAGAGCAAATCATCTTAAAAGTGTAAATGACCCATTAAGGTATCAGGTTCTTTGGTCATCTTCAGGGGTTACTGAAGGAACAGAGCCTTCTGCTGCTAATTTTTCAGGATTACCTTCTTCAACAACAGTAGGTAATGGTGATGTAGTAAATGTTATTTTTAAGGTTGAAACAACTGTTGGTGATGGGTATTGGCAAGATTTAGGCAGCATTAAAAAGTCAAGGGATATAGCAAACAGGAGATATAATGATGGAAGTCAGCCTTTAGGTCATAGATTTACAATAGATATTAGTCAATTAGTTTCAAATGAACTTTCTTATAGTTTATGTCCAATAAATAAGGGTACTTGGCAAAGTTCTTATTATGGGGGAATGAATGGTGGGCTAACAATGCAAGACAATGTACTTGGTGCATCTGGTGGTGCAATGGGTACTACAGTAAGTAATTATAATGTTTCTAGGAACGGAACTTACAGACTTTTAAAAGTAACAGTAAACTATGAAATAATAAATGGGGATGGTCAGATTGTTAGTGCATCAGGTGGTACAACATCAAACATTATTACTGTTATAAACTCTGTTAATCAATTTGAGAAAGATTCTTTGTTTTATAACACAAATTATAACATGGGTAATAGTTCATCTAATAAATTTAGATTCTTAAGTAGATGTCCAAACTCTACAGACTCATCACCCCTAACTTATGATTTTGAAAAACCAATCAGAATAGATGAACAGGCTGAATATTTACAGTTTTATATAAGACAGGCTAGTTCTAATAATATTGATTCAAGTAGTGGTGATACAGTAGGTGCTATTGGATTGAAGGTAGAAACATTCTTGGCAGATGGTAGTGCAGAAAACACATTTTATTTAAGGGATTTTGAAGATAATTTATTGACAGAACTTGATAGCAGTCAAAGAACTATATTTAAAGAATATCAAAACCTAATGTTTATTCAAAACATATCTCCATACTATATAAATAATACTGCTGCTTTAAAGGCAGAACAAAATCCTATCGATAGAACAAGTTTCCCTTATTGGAATACATATAGTGGTAATAAAATAACAGCATCAACTTCTTATTATAGAGTTAGTATGTCAAGATTTGCTATGTACTCTAACTATACAGAAAGAAGAACAACAAGATTTAGATATTATACTATAGACAGAGAAGATGAAAAAAATGCTTATGAATTTGTAAGATTTCATTGGTTAAACTCTGTTGGTGGTATTGATAGTTACACTGCAAAGAGAGATGTAGTTGAGGGCTTAACAATAAGTAAAGATGTAATTGAAAGAAAAAGTGGTGATAGAACTTGGTATCAGGGTAACCAAAATCAAGGTTCAACAATTCAAAACTCACTTTACCACTCAGACACAATGAGAGGTGGTGATATATACAAAGGAGGTAGAGAGGTTTCTAATGTAAATGCAGAAAGAGTACAAAGTGTTTATACAGAGCCATTAAATAAAAGTGTAGCAAAATGGTTAGAAGAAATAATGTTATCACCTAATGTTTGGATAGAGATGGACACAGAGGCAACACAGGTAGGTAATGTAAGAAATCCATATTTACGACCATCTGATAAAGAATATATACCTGTTATAATAACAAATAGTGATGTTGAAACTGTTAATCAGGAAAATGGTTTAGTTTCATTTAATATTGAATATACTTTAGCACATAAAGTAATAACACAAACAAACTAATATATGTCGGTAAAAATAGAAATATTAGATTATGTACATACTGATAACACTAATACTGTTATTGATTGGGAAAAAAGTGTAGTTGGTCAGTTAGATGTAACAGACCATTCTGACTTTCCACTATCATTGACATTCCAAATATCAGACATAAAAGAATTAACTAAAACAAGTGGTAATTATAGTAAAAAATTTAAAATACCTGCCACAAAAAATAACAATAAGTTATTAAAGCACACTTTTATTCCAAATATAGATACTTATGTAAGTCTTACTGAAAATAAAAAATGCAGAATACTTATAAATAATCTTTTTTCTATAAAAGGGTTAATTAAAGTTACAGGTGTTGCTGGTTATGGAGAAAAACCATCTTATTATGATTGTGTATTTTTTGGAAGTAATCTAAGTTGGGCTGATGATCTATCTGGCAAGTATATGAATGAAATAGATTGGGGAAATTCAGGTAAAAATTTACAATACAACAAAACAAGCATTATAACCACTTGGCTTAATAATGATTGTGATTCATCTACATCTCCAATAGTATATCCAATAGTTTCTTATGGTGATTACAATCCTGATGGAGAACAGAAAACAATACAACTTTTAGATACTGCTTATGATTCTACAGGAGGCTCTACAGCAAAAACAGGTTATCAAGGATATTACAATAATGGACTTAGTTATGGAACTCCTAATCCATCTGCAGATTGGCGACCTGCAGTATTTGTTAAAACTACATTAGAAAAGATATTTAATCAAGTTGGATATACGATAAATTCAAGTTTTATCACAACAAGTATATTTAAAAAGTTAGTATGGTTATTGCCTAATTTTAAATATAATAATGCTGAAGAAGTGTATAATAATTATTCTGTAGAAAGTAACTTTAAAAATGGAGAAAGTTTAAGTGCAACTGATTATGCACAGGGTGGAAGTACATCAACAGTTACTGATAGTGGTGTGTTTGACCCAGATTTTGGCAGTTCTGTAACTTTTAATGATGGAGATGATAATTATATTGGCGATCCAACTGCTCAAGGCTCACAAGGCACAAAACTTATCCCATTAACCACTTTAAACCTAAATGTAACTTTAGATAATGGCTCTTATGTAGATATGAGTAATGATGACATAACAATAGGAGAGTATGGTTATTATAAATTAAAATTAAGTGGGTTACAATCAAGATTGGCTAACATGATAAAAGGAGGCTCTCTACAAAGAGGTGCTTCAAAAGTCAAATTGTGTATAAACATTGATGTGAAAACTGTAGGTCAAACGAGTTTTCAAACAATAGAAAGGACTGAGATAGAACAAACTCCATTTAAAGTTTTATTCCCTAATTCTAGCAAAACGAATCAAGATAATAGTGTTATTACTAATTATAAAGTAATGCCTAGTATTGATAACGATAATTTTTGGTTAAATAAGGGAGATAAAATAAGACTTACAGCAGGTTTTAAATTTGAGGAAATGATTTCTGATCCAAACATAAACAATCAAAACTTTAATATTGATACTTTTATTCGTTCTTCAAGTTCTAGTAACTTTAATATTACTCTTAATTCTGAAACAGTTTCTTATGGTCAGACTTATGATTTAGACAAAGTTATTAATAAAGATTACAAACAAATTGATTTTATCAAGGGTATTGCACACGCATTTAATCTTAAAATGACTACTGATGAAACTACTAGGACTGTAAATATAGAGCCATTTAACACTTTCTATAAAGATTATGCTGATGCAATAGACTGGACTTATAAATTAGATAGAAGCAGACAGATACAGGACAATTGGATTAAAAGCGACTTAAAAAGAGATTTTGTTTTTAAATATAAGCCAGATGGCAAAGATGAGAAAGTTAAGCAGAGAGGTGAAGTTTTGTTTAATGGTATAGAAGATGAATATCCATATCAAGAAACACTACCTGCAACTTTTGAGAAGGGTGAAAGTAGATATGAAAACCCATTCTTTGCAGGAACACATAATACTAAAGACCAAGATACTACAGGTGGACAAATAGACACAGCATTTTCTGCTTGTTTATGGGAAGGAACACCAGGTGCAAATGATTTTTACAGACCTCCAAAAGGCTATGAGTTTTTACCAAGATTATTGTATTGGAATAAATACTCACCACCTACTGTAGCAGCAGGTTTTGATATTAAACTAGCAAAGGTTCAAACTTGGTCTAATACATTTGGATTTATATTAGCAGATGCATCTAACACTTCTGTAACATCAAACATATACCCTCAAGCAACATCAATCAATAGAGATGATAGTTCAAGTCCAATACTGTCTTATGGTAATGTTAATGTAAGAGATTATGATGATGCAACAGGAGTATATACATCTTATGCAGCAGGTAAGGGTTTATACGATACATATTATAAGAGTATGTTTGAGATGCTTAAAGGAAAACCAAGATTAAGAATTGCTTACATACATTTAAAAACAACAGACATTATTAATTTAGATTTTAGAAAATTAATATATATAGATGGTGTTTATTGGAGAATAAATAAAATAGTTGATTATCAGCCATTAAAAAATCAACCCACAAAAGTAGAGTTGATTGAATGGTTGCAGGTAGGTATATTCGCAGCAACAGCACCATCTTTTGGTGGTAATAATAATACAGGAGGTTATGGGAATGAGGGTGATCCTGCAGAAGATAATCAAAATATAGGATTATAAAATATGGAAGATAAAAAAGAAATATCAAGTAGAGGAATAGCACAACAAAGTGGATTAGATGTGTTTTCTAGTATAACAACTTTTAATGGGGAGTATTTGAATTGGAACTATGGTAATACAGCAGCATTAACATCAACGACAGATTATGCTACTACAGCAGCAGATCCACATACTGATGCTCTAATAAATAGTCCAGCATCTAATATTGGAAGATGGTATAGGTATCACACAAGTGGTTCTCCATATACAGCAGCAACAGCACCAACATCAGGATTACTGTTTTTTAGTTTTAATGGTCAAAAAACAGGTGGACTACCTTCATATAGTGGGATGTATCAGAAATTATCATTAAATTCAGGAAATACATATCAGATAACTGTAAATAAATCTGTTACTACTGCAGCAGGAACTATTAATATAAAAGTATACACACCTAATACTGAGGGGTATACGGAGGTAATATCAGAGTCATACTCATCTGCTGTTGATTACACAAGTGTGTGTTTATTTACTACAGAGTTTACAGCAAAAACTGCTAATGATATTTTTCTAATGTATTTTACTACAGATGAAACATCTTCAGTTACAGCACAAACCCAAGATATATCAATAAAAGAAAAGCAAGAATATTTAGTGCCTATTTATGCTACTGATAAGTTTGGTAATGACCATAAAGTGTTAAGAAGAAACTCAGGCAATATACTTTCTAATGATTAAATTTAAAAAAACATTAAAGAAGTTAAAGAGTGTTGGTAAAATGCTAAAGGTAGGTTTGCAGAAAGAACTTATTGCACAAAAGCATAATGCTACAGGTAGATTGAGTAGAGGATTGAGGGTTGAGGTTAAGGGTAATACTTTAAATGTAATATCATCTGCTAGTTATTGGAAGGCTGTTAACAATCCTAAGTTTGCTAAGACTCCTAATTATAACGCAATAGCATCTTGGGCAAGGGCAAAGAAAGGTATAAAAGCAACTCCTGCAGCGATAACAAGAATATACGCTAAGATGTTAAGACAAGGATATGGTAAACCTTATGTGTTTTGGACAGAGGGTAATAATTTAAGAAGAACAAACTTTGCAGGATATGTAGCAAACAAGTTTAAGAGTAAGGTATCAGGTGCGTTAGCAGTATCAATAGGTCAAGATGCAGCAAGTATGATTAGAGAAAAAGTTAAAAATAACACAAAAGCAAAAGTTAGTTAATATATAATAATATGGCAACAAATACAGAAAAAATAGTAGTTCAGGTAGTAGTACAAGGTCAGAAAGGGTTAGATAAGGTAGGTAAGTCAGCAGATAAAGGAACTAAGAGTTTTGGGAAGATGGCTGCAGGTGTTGCTGCTGCTGCTGCTGCTTTTGCAACTATTAATAGAGTTGTAGGTAGTGCTATTAAATCTTTTAGAGATTTTGAATTTCAAATGGCTAAAGTTAGGGCAATTACTGGTGCATCTGAAATGGATTTTAAGAAGTTAAGTAATACAGCACAAGACTTAGGTCGTTCAACATTCTTTACAGCACAACAAGTTGCAGAGTTGCAAACTAATTTTGGTAAGTTAGGATTTTCGACTAAAGAGATACTTCAGGCTCAAGAGGCTACTCTTTTACTTGCCACAGCAACAGATAGTGATTTGGCTAGGGCTGCTATCGTAGCAGGTGCTAGTATTAGAGGTTTTGGATTAGATGCTAGTGAAACATCAAGGGTTACTGATGTCATGGCTAAAGCATTTACAAGTTCTGCATTAGACATTGAAAAATTCCAAACATCTATGACTAAGGTTGCACCTATTGCAGCAGGGGCTAACATATCTTTAGAGGCAACTACAGCGGTTATGGGTACACTTACTGATGCAGGTATTGAAGCATCTATAGCAGGGACATCTTTAAGAAATATATTTTTACAGATGCAAGACCCATCATCTAAATTAGCAAAACATTTAGGCTTTACAGTAAAAAGTTCTGATGATTTACAAAGAGCAATGGAACAATTAAATGGTCAGAGTGATGAGGTGTTAACTTCTCTTGTTAAGGTAAGACAAGTTGCAGCATTTAAGGTAATGGTTAAGGGTGCTGAAAGAATTGAAAATTTAACAAATGTACTTAATAATGCAAATGGGTCTGCAAAAGAAATGGCTGATATTGTTGGCGATACTCTTGAGGGTTCATTTAAAAGACTTACCTCCGCTACTGAGGGATTACAAATTGCATTAATGGGTGAAAAGGGTGGTGTTTTAGCAAATTTTGTAGATAGGTTGGCTAAATTTGCAAATGCAATTACAGACTCTATAGCACCTCAACAAACTCAACTTGAACTACTACAAGAAACAACCCAAGCAATGGATGACCAATTCACCTTATTAACACAAGGTAATTTAAGTGAAGAGGCTAGAGTTAAGATTATCCAAGATTTAAACACAGAGTATGGTGATTACTTACCTAATCTTGTATCAGAAAAAGATGACTTAGAAGATATAAGAGATATGCAACAGCAAGTTAATAACTTAATGATGGAGAGAATTGTTACTATGGCTATGCAAGAAGAATTAGTAGAGTTAGCAGACAAACAATCAAAAGCAATTAGAGGGCAGGTAAATAGTAATATAGCATTAGCAGAAGGAGAAAGAGATAAGATTAAAACAAATGAAAACACTATACAACAAGAACAAGAAAAAATAAGATTAGCAAAGGTTTCTCTGCAATTTAATAAAGCAACAATTGACAGTTATGAAGTTGATAAAGAAAAATTAATTTCAGGTTATAAAGAAACTGCTAAGCAGTTAGGTTTAAGTTTTAAAAATATAATGGATGGACTTAATGCTGCTAAAAAAGCAAAAGAAGATGCAGATGAAGCAGGTGATACAGGAGGCAAAAAAGTTATTAATGAAACTCAAGCAAGAAACCAAGAATTGCTAAAACTTCAATTAAAATATGCAGAAGAATTAACTGATACGGAGGGTAAATCTTTAGAGGAAAGAGAAGTGCATTTAAAAGCATTAGAAACTTTTTACAATGAAGATAAATTACAAGTACAGTTAGATTTTATAAATGCAAAATTAGCAAACACTATAACATCTGAAGAAGAAAAAATTGCACTTCAACAACAATACGCACAATTAGAACTTACTGAAGAACAAAGAATACAGGGTGTTAAACTTCAGAACATGAGGGATGAGAGAGATGCTTTTGTTGGGCTACAAGATGCCAAAGCAGCAGCAGTAAGAGGTTATTTAAATATTGCAGCAGGATTTGCAGAGGAAGGTAGTGATTTAGCGAAGGCTATCTTCTTAATTCAACAAGCAATGGCAGTAAAAGATGTTATAGTTACAAACCTTAGAACAAATGCTCAAATTACTGCAGAGGGTCTTGCTCTGTCTATACCAACATTTGGTGCTTCTGTTGCAACCGCTGCAGCATTAGTATCTGCAAATAATATAACTTCATCATTATCAATAGCAGGTATAGTCGCACAAACTGTTGCAGGAATAAGTAAAAAAGCAAGAGGTGGTATGATTGAGGAGTTTGCTAATGGTGGTATGGTACATGGTAAATCACACGCACAAGGTGGTGAGAAGTTTGCAGTAGGTGGTAGAGTAGTTGAGTTAGAGGGTGGTGAGGCTGTTATAAATAAAAGAAGTACAGCAATGTTTAGTAGACAATTATCAGCAATGAATGCTGCAGGAGGTGGTGTTAAGTTTGCAGATGGTGGTTTACTTAATATGCCTTCATTTAACCAACAACAATTCAATGCAATAGGTCAGAATCAAATGTTGGGTGCTATGGGAAGTTCTGGTAAAGTAGTAGTAGTTGAGTCAGATATTACCGATAGTCAAAACTCAGTAAGTGTAATACAATCTGAGGCAACAATTTAATAATCAAAGAAATAAACAAATGTTTGTTGATAAAAAGACTAAGTTAGAGAGATTAGATATATGTAAAAGTTGTAGTTTTTACCGAAACTTTATGTTACTAAAGAAACCAAAGATAACAAGAGGTGCTAGGTGTGCTGAATGTAAGTGTTTCTTAGATGCAAAGACATCATTAACAAAAGAGTTCTTTGGTAAATGTCCTAAAAATAAATGGTAAAACTTTACAAATGAATTTTAAAGAAATCGCTGAAAATTATAGTAAGCAAAAAAGAAAGATGATGACAGATGCTGTTATCACTAACAAAAAGTACACAGCAAATTTCACTACCTATCACTCTGAATCGTTAAAGTTAATGTTTGCAGAATGGCACTTATTAGTACCTCAACACAAGCAAGATATTAAATGTAGTTCTTGTAGGGCAGCAGTTTGTAAGTTTTGGGAAACTATTGTAGATGAGTGGATTGAAACTGAACAAACACCTAAAAAGAAAAATGCCTCAAAAAAAACAAAGACAAAATAAGGTAGATGTAGTTAAAGACTTCATTGATATTTGTGGGGTTGAGTTAGAAAAGCGATTTGGTCAATCACCAACTTGCAAGGATATGATACGACATCTTGTTGAGAAAGGTATAATAGAACCAAAAAGAGTAAGGAATTATATGATTATTGCTGACTTTGATAGAATGTTGGTAGGTAACAAAGGTAGTAGAACTTACACTTGGATGGACTTATCTATTAAATATAAGATAAGCGAAAGTCAAGCACAAAACATAGTTTACAAGGAAAGAAAGAAGGCAATTCCATCTAATAACATCACACACTAAAAGTTTTGTAAGAAAATTAGGTAAAATTAATTTCTTTTAATTATATTTTTGCACCTATGAACGAAAAATGGTACAACATTAAAAATAAGGCAGATAAAACTGTTGACATTTATATCTTTGATGAAATAGGAACTTATGGTGTAACTGCACAAGAGTTTATTACTGACATTAAAGGGTTAAAAGATATGCCTATCAATTTACGCATTAACAGTTTAGGTGGAGATGTGTTTGATGGTATGGCAATGTATAATGTAATCAAAAGGAGAGAGGCTAAAACTACAGTTTATATTGAGGGTATAGCGGCAAGTATTGCTACTATTATTGCTCTTGGTGCTGATGAGGTTGTAATGGCAGAAAACTCTTTATTCATGATACATAACGCTTGGGGTGGTACAATGGGTGAGGCTAAAGATATGAGAAAGTCTGCAGATACTCTTGATAAAATCTCAAACGAACTTACAGATATTTATAGAAAAAAGACAGGATTATCTTATGATACTCTTGCTCAGATGATGGATGAAGAAACTTGGTTAAATGCTGATGAGGCATACGAATTAGGTTTTATAGATACTATCTCTGATTCTATTAAAGTGGCTGCAAAGTATGATGTTTCTAAATTTAAAAACATCACACAAGAAGAAATACAGAATAAATTAAGTATTAATATAAATAACAAAAAAATGACTAACGAGTTAAAAGAATGGTTTAACAACAAAGTTGAGGAGATTGTTACTGCTGTAAAAGGTGATGTAAAAGTTTCTGAAGATGTTGCTGAACAAACTGCGATAACTGTTAATCTAGGGGATAATGATGAAATTATGAATAAAATTTCAGAGTTTGAAACTGGTAACATTGAATTATCAAACAAAATTTCTTTGTTAGAGGAAGAATTAGTTGCTTCAAAAGGAACTAACGAAACTTTAACATTAGAAGTAGAGGCGTTAAACGCTAAAATCAACAAAGCAGATGCTAAAGGTACAGAAATTGAAACTGATGGCGATCCTGCTGTAGTTGAAAACAAAAAAGAAGATGCTAATGCAGGTTTTTACAATGTAATGGCAGAGAGAATGAGAAACAAATTTAATAATTAAAAAAATAAAAGAAAATGGCAAATGTAGCAAATAAAGGAACTTTCGCAACTTATTCAGGTGCGAACCTTAACGAAATATTTTATGAGCCAGTATTTAGAAGTGAGGACATTATGAGTAACTATAGAGTTATACCTAATGTAAAGCACAAAATGAATGTGTTTACTTCTGCTGCTCTTAAAAAAATATCACAAAAATACACAGGTTGTTCGGCAACAAGTGGTTCTACTCAATTTAACATTGATGAGAAAACAATTACTGCAGGTAGAATGAGAGTTGCTCTTGAGCAATGTACTGATGAGTTCTTTGGAACTTACATTGAGGAAATGTACAGAAATGGTGCTGATGTAATGAACATTGAGGGTACTCAATTAGCAGATGCGATTGTAAATCGTGCTGTAAAAGGTATTGCTTCTGATGTAGTAAGATTAGCATGGGGTGGAGATGACTCTACTGCAAACTATCAAGGTGTAACAGGATGGATGAAATTAATGGGAGATGATGCAACTGTATTGGCTGCAAGAACTGAGTTAAGTGCAGTAGCACCTACAGCACCTACAGCAGGTGAATCACTTTCTTTATTAAGAACAATGTATGATGATGCTCCAGCAGCATTACAACAAGTTCCTGCAACAGACAAGAAAATCTTTGTAACTCCTAAGACTTACAATTCTTACTTATCAAACTTAGAAGGTACTTCTGCAGATTTAGCAATTACTAACCAACAAGATGGTTTATTAGTTGTTAAATTCAGAGGTGTTGAGATTGTTCCTATGTATGAGTGGGATACTATTTTAGCAGACTTAGATCCTGCAATGTTCTTAAGAGGAGGTGTTAATGGTACAGAAGGTGCTTGTTACTGTGCAGTTGATAACTTAATCATTGGTTCTGATGTAACTGATCCAGAAGGTTCTTTCAAAGTATTTTATGATGATTTAGAAGAAAAAATGTTCTTCAGAGGATACTACAAGTTAGGTGTACAATTCTTGTACCCTTCACTTGTTCAATGGGGAATTTTTTACTAATCAATAATGTAATAATAGAGGGGAGGCTAGTCCTCCTCTCATAATTACTTTTAATAACTAATAAAATAATAAAAAAATGGCAATAGATACAGGTTTAGGTGTAACTTGTGCTGATTTACAAGCAACTGGAGGGATAAAACAAATTCTTTTAAGGTCTTGGGCAACAGCAGATGTAGTTACTTATGGTGTAGGTACAGCACATACTATTACTAATATACAATCAGGTGGTGATGCTGCTTGGTTTGTTTATGAGTTTAAAAACGAAGTACCATCTTTAACAATAGCGGCAACAAAAGAAAATGGTTCAACTGCATTTGAGTGTACTCTTTCTTTTATGATTCCTAATTTAGCAGCAACAAGAATGGAAGAATTAAAAAATTTAGAAAGCACTTGTATGATGGGATTGGTACTTGACACTAATGATAAATGGTGGTCAGTAGGTGTTAGTTCAAAATATGCTAATGCGAGTGTTCAGGCAAAAAGCCAAACATTTTTGAATTTAGTAGGATTTGAAGGTGGTACAGGTGCTGCTTATTCAGATGAGAGTGGTATGACTGTTAATTTAATGGCAAGACAATTTGAACTGCCAAGAGAATATGTTGGTACTGTAGGTGTAAATACTTCAGCGTTAACAGCAACAACAGGTGCATAATATTTAAAGATATAGAAATAGGTTGGACTTTGTTCGTAAAAAGTTTAACAACATTTCCCTATTAATATCTTTTTTATAATATGTGTGATTGTAATGCGAAAAATATTGTAGATTTATCACACTTAAAAATATATACAGTTATGGCAGAATACAAAGCAAAAAAATCAATAGGAACAACTTATAAAGGTGGTTTTGAAATTAATTGGGCTACAGCAACTCAAGAGGAGTTAGCATATGCTTATGAAGATTTAGGGATGACTACATTAGTAGAAAAATTATCAACTACAAAAACAAAAGATGAGCCAAAGAAAGCAACCAAAAAGAAAAAGTCAGGTAAAGAATCTTCAGACTCAAAAGAGTAATACTTTTGAATTTGGAGTTTTTAATTTAGCAATTCCTGAACATATTGAAGAACCTTTAGATTTAGCAAAAGTAAGAACTAAGTTTATTCCTTTTGGTACTAATAATCTATTTCCTCAGTATTTAGCAGAGTTAAAGCGTAAATCTTCTACTCATAGAAGTGTACTAGCACAAAAGACTATCTTTACAAGTGGTGCTAAGTTTGTTACGAATAATGAAGATGTTAAAGAATACATTAAAGATGTAAATGCTGATGGAGAATCGTTAAGAGAGGTTTTTAAGAAATTAGCAGATGATTACTATTCATTTGGAAATGCCTATTTAGAGGGCGTATTATATGATGGTGGACTAAATCTATATCACATAGATGCAACTACTGTTAGAATGTCTAAAAACAAGAAAGAAGTATATGTACATCCTGATTGGGCTAAGTACAATACTATGAAAGATAAATTATCTATCATTCCTATTTATCCTAAAGTGAAAGGAAGTAGATTTGTTGTTCAATTTAAAGATTACGAGCCTACATTCCAATTCTATGGTTTGCCAGATTATATTGCTGCATTAGAGCATATTGCAGTTGATTATGAAATTGGTAAATGGAATCATACTAAATTCAAGAATGGATTTCAACCTTCAGCAATCGTTGAGATTAATGGGGATATGGGTGAAGAAGAAGCAAAAAAATTAGTAAGAGAGGCGCAAAAGAAGTTTGTAGGAGATGGAAACAATGGTAAGATTATGTTCATTGTTAAGAATGGAGATACTTCAAGTGCTAATGTTCAGATTATCAAAGATGATCAAGAAGGTAGTTGGATAGACTTACAGAGAATAACTGACCAAAACATTGTAACTGCTCATAGATGGCAACCATCATTAAGTGGTTTAGTTAGTTCAGGTAAAATGAACAATACAGGTAGTGAGATTAGAATTGCTTATGATTTGGCAATGACTACTGTAATTAAAGATACTTCTGATTTATTGTTAAATGGGATTAGAGGGGTTTTATTTAAAGAGTTAGGCTTTTTGCCAGAAGAATTAGTAATTCACTATGAGCCACCAATTAGTTTTGCAACTCAGATTGATCCTAAAGAAGTTCTTACTATTAACGAACAAAGAAGAATGTTAGATGAGGATTTACCAATGCTAGAGGAGGGTAATATGTTCATAACTGATAGAGAGCAGATTATTGTAACTAGAGATGATGATGCTGATGGCAAAGGTGATGACCAAGCAGGAGATATGCAAGTAACTGAAATTGAAAAAGAATAACTATGGCAAATGTAAATCAATATATACCTTTAGTAACAGCAGCAGAAGTTATAAGTAATAGTTTTACTAACGCTAATACTGATACTGCTTTAATCTCTAACAGTACGTTACTTCTTGCTGAATTAGCACATTTAAAAGAGGCAATAGGTAAGAAGTTTTATGAGGAGTTAAAAACACAACACAATAATGGCACTTTAACTGTTGCAAATCAAACTTTAATGGATGATTTCTTAACAAGAACTTTGTGTTGGTTTGTTAGGTTTGAGGTAATCAATGAAGTCCAGAGTAATAGTAGTAGTGCAGGTATTGTACATAATATTGATGAGTTTGCTACTATTATAGATCCTTCTGAGTTAAATGCTTATAAGCAAGACACTTATAGAAAGGCTGAGATATATTTAAAGGACATGATAGATTACATCAATGATGATGACCAAAGTGGTCAATATCCAACTTATGAATCTAATAAACCTTGTAATGATGATGTTTATAAGAATCATGGTATAATAATGTATGACAGTATATATTCAAGACCTACTAGAAATTATAATAGTTGGAAGGATAACTGTCCTTGTGATGATTGTTAAAATAAATATATAAATGGCTGCAAACGAACATAAAAATTTAAGTAGTATAAATAGACACAATCCAAAAGCATTTGAAACCGCTACTAATGATACTGTTTTAAGTAAAAGTGGAGGAACATCTGCAACAGGAACTGATGGTAGTTTAGAGTGGAAAGGTAAGTCTTATATGGGTGTTACTAACTATAAGATGCAAGGTTTTGTTACAGGTGCTACAAATTACTTCTATGGAGAGGATATAGCAGATACAAAATCTCCTTTTGAAATGGCTGTTGATTATGGTACAGGAACAGTATCTTCAGGAACTTTAACTCCTACAAGTTTTTTTAGAATAGGTCAGGCTTGTGTTATACCTGAAACTTCTAGTGTTACATCTATAAGCGGTTGGCTTACAAGTAATGGTTCTAATGCAGTTACTATTGCTATATGTAAAATTACACCTGCTGAGGGTGTTACAACATCAGTAACTCCTATTGTAGTTGATGAAATTGCAGTAGATGGTCTTAGTAACAATAATAAGGGTGTTAGAATAAATGAAACAACTATAACTACAGCAGCATTAGCAGCAGGAGATATTATTTTTCCAATGGTTAAGGAGGTGAGTGGTGGTTCATCAATATATATGAATATATCAGTACAAACAACAACATTCTAATGACAACAAAAGAGGAGATAGTATCTATGAAGAAAGACATAAGTTCAATAAATGAAAAGATGGATAATTTAGATGGTAAATTAGATATGATTACAGATAGACTACTAAATCCAGATAAAGGAGTTACTGCTAGAGTTAATAGAAATACAGCAATGAGAAAGGTTTTAGTGAAAGCAATGTGGATGATTTATGCTATAACTTTAGGTGCATTGATAAAACTTTTTACAGAGTAAAAATAAAATAATAACAATTTAAAAATAAAATAAAATGAGTACAGAATTTGATACAGATAATACGCTTCTAATGATGCAATTAGGTAAGGGTGGTGGTACTGAGGTTTTCACTACTGCAGCACAATCAGGAAAAAATTGGTTTTGTGTGCATTTCCCAGTTGAATCTGTTGTTGCAAGTATTGCAGCAGATGGAGTTACAGGTGAAACTGCACTTCAAACGACACTTAGTGCGGGAACGACATTGTTCATGAATATTACATCTATTACACTCACGAGTGGAATTGGAATAGGATATAGAGATATATAAATAATATGTTAAGTTTAAAACAATCTTTAAGTTTAAATAGTATTAGGTCTTTAGGTAGTGCTTGGCAACCTTCTGATGAAGGTGCTAGATTGATAGCATGGTACAAGAATAAAGAAGGAATTATTTTAAATGGTTCTGATGTTAGCAAATGGGCTGACTCATCAGGTAATGAACACGATATGGTTCAAGCGACTGCAAGTGAGCAACCTGCTTATAATGCTTCAACAGGTGCATTAACTTTTGATTCTTCTGCTACTCAAAATTTACAGTCTACTTCTGACATAGAATTATCAGGTGAGTTTACAGTTGGAATAAGGTTATTTCCTACATTAAATAATGTAGTGGTAATTGCTGATAATAACCAGCCAAACGAATTTTTTAAAATTATGAATTCTACTGACCTAAGATTTAAAACAGATAACAATGAGGTTGATTTGTCTATAGATAGTGGTTCTTTAACATCTGATATGTATTTAGTTATTACAAGAAACGCTTCTAACTTAATTACACTTCATAAAAATGGTGTAGCACAAGCAGATACTGAAATTTTAGCAGGAACTGCAGAAATAAACGCAATAGGGGTAAGAAGAACTGATAACAATCCTTATAACGGAACAATTAGCGAAATACAAATATTTAATCGCACATCTATACAACTTACACTTGATGTTAATAATTATCTATCATCAATATAAAACTAAATAAAAAAATAATATAATATGGCAACAACAGTAACAGCAGAAGATTTAACAGTAACAGTAACAGAGAGTTATACTCTTAATGGTGTTAGTTATGGTAATACAGTTAATAAAACCTTTACAAGTAATGGAGAGGTTTACCAGAGAGTAATGAGAATTGCAGCAGGAGTGAGAGGAGATGTGTGGACAAATATAATTAACTTTGGCTCAGTAGATAATGCAGGTCAAGCAGATATTACTAACTATAAATATTTTAGAGTTACTAATTTAGATGATACTAATTATTTAGAATTAAGAGTTACAGGTACTGCAGATTCTTTCTTTGTTAAAATAAAAGCAGGTGAAAGTTTCTTATTAATGGATAACGAGATTGATGCAGTAGCATCAGCAACTGCCATAGGAACTCTTACAGATATAACTCAAATCGGTGCTAATGCAAATACAGATGCGATTGACATTGAATTTATTGTAGTAACAACGTAGTATGCCTTGTTACGAATGTGAAAATGGTAAATGGAGGTTTGGTCAAACTGGTGAATGTCAGTATGACTCTAAATCATCTTGTGAAACTGCTAATAAAGATTATTATGCAGAAGAAACTTACAACGACTACCCACAAGCAGCAACTAACAATGCTAAGAGGGCTATAAAGTACAAGGAGGAAAATGGCAGTAATTGTGGAACTCAAGTTGGGTGGACTAGAGCCAGACAATTAGCAAACAGAGAAAGCCTTACAAGAAGAACTATTGCTCGTATGGCTTCTTTTAAAAGACACCAACAACACAAAGATGTTCCTTATGATGAAGGGTGTGGAGGTATAATGTGGGATGCTTGGGGAGGCGATGCAGGTGTAAATTGGGCTATAAAAAAGTTAGAACAAATAGATAAAAATAAAGAAAACATGGCTAAAAAAAGAAAATATTATTCAGATGAAGAGCATGACTATCACTTTGAATTTACAAAAGAAATGATGGAAACATTACATCATGATGGTGAGTTAGAGGTTAAAGTAGAAGAAGATGATAAGGAAATGCTTATATTGTTTACTTATGATGTAGATGGCATAGAGAAAGAAGAAAAAGAAGAATACACAATAGAAGAAGATATAAAAGAAGAATTTACTGATTTTTTTGAAGAAATAATTAATAAATACAAATAATGAATCTTAAATACTTTAAAAGAAGTGAATTTGACTGCAAGTGTGGTTGTGGTGAAACTATTGTAAATGATGAATTATTGCAGTTACTAGATGATGCTAGAGAGTTTGCTAAAATACCATTTGTTATAACAAGTGGTTTTAGATGTCAAAAACATCATGATGATCTAACAAAACGTGGCTACCACACTTCTAAAACATCTGCACATTTAAAAGGATTGGCAGTAGATATTAAATGCTCAGACAGCAAAAGTAGAGCAATAATTTTAGATGCTTTAGGATATGTTGGTTTTGAAAGGTTTGGAGTGGCTAAATCTTTTATACACACCGATATAGATTCAGATAAGCCAAGTCCTGTGATGTGGCTATACTAAACAGAATATTAACTAATTAAATATATATTATGAATTTTATTACAGAAAACTGGGTTGAATTATTAATTGGATTAATGGCTTTTGCTAAAGTTATTACTAATTTAACTCCAACAGAAAAAGATAACAAAATTTTTGGGTGGTTAGATACAATGATTGATGCTCTAGTTCCTAACTATACAAAAAAGAAATAATGATACAGAAATGGATAGGTCAAGCACTATTAAAGGGTGGAATACAGCCAATAACAGAATTATTAAAGGCAGTAAAAGAACTTTTTACAGACAGTAAAGGTAAGTGGAGTAGTAAAAGAACTATTAGTGGGGTGATAGTAATTGCTGCTAGTTTATACATTGAGAAAAATGGTATTGATACTAATTCTTTAATACTTACAGGATTAGGCATATTACCATTATGTTTTTCAGTATTTGAAAAAAATAAAATTAATTGTAGTGATAATTGTAAAAAATAATTATCTTTGCATAACTTAGGTAGGGTTGTGCCTATCTTGGTTTTCATTGTTTATAGTTTTCAAGAGTGGGATGTTTAAAAACATCTCACTTTTGTATTATACAAGCATTTTTTTTTGTATAATTGCATAGCAACCAACACATAAGACTATGAAGAAATATGGTAAAAGACTTAGACTGTCTGAGGAAGAAGTTGAGATGGTTTATGAAAACAGAGCAGAAAGCACAACAAATATTAACGGAAACACAGCACTAGACATACATCTTTCAGAAAGGGGTATAAAAAAAGATGATGTTGTAAGTGTAAAACATTGGCAATCTGCTAATGGTGAGTATAGATTTAGCATTGTAACTAAAGAAGATATAAGTGCAAGTCAAGATGATATACTAGATAAGATTAGTGATTTTATTGAAAGTCATTCACCTTACTACCCTTCAGTAAAAAGAGATAATAAAGATGCCAATCATCTATTAGTTATAAATCCTGCAGATATACATATAGGTAAATATGCTAATGGAGTAGAAACTGGTAATGGGTATGATGTTGAAACTGCCTGTCTGCGTGTTTTAGAGGGCTTAGAAGGACTTATATGTAGGGCAGATGGCTTTGAGATAGAAAGAATATTATTTTGCATAGGTAATGATGTTTTACACATTGACAATGTATATAATAAAACTACAGCAGGTACAGGTCAAGATGTAGATGGTAAGTGGTGGGAACATTTTGAGGTTGCTTTAGCATTATATGTTAAGTGTGTAGAAATATTAAGAGAGGTAGCACCTGTAGATGTTGTTCATTCAATGAGTAATCATGATTATCAAAGTGGATTTCATTTAGCACACGCATTAAAGAGTTGGTTTAGAAACGATAGAGATATTACTTTTGATATTAGTGTGGCACATAGAAAGTATTATAAATATGGCAAGAACTTAATTGGGTTAGAGCATGGAGATGGTGCTAAGATGGCAAACTTACCTCTAATGATGGCTCAAGAAAAGCCAGTAATGTGGAGTGAAACTGAATATAGATATTGGTATCTACATCATTTACACCACAAGGTTAAACATAAGTGGTTAGATGCTAAAGACTTTATAGGCGTTACTGTAGAGTATATGCGTAGTCCATCAGGAACTGATAGTTGGCACTCAAGAAAAGGATATGTTGGAGTTCCTAAAGCAGTTGAAGGATTTTTACACGAAAAAACAAGTGGGCAGGTGGCTCGTTTAGTGCATTACTTTTAATATTTTTACAATGAAAATAAAAGACTCAACTAAACTATCCTTGTTCTATTTTCTATTTATTATAATAGTTTTATACCTTTCAATATAATAGTTTTAACCTAGTAAGTAAACATTTTTAAAAAAATTGTTAAAAATATTTTGGTGGTTAGTTCCAATTTTATATCTTTGCCATAATAATTAACTAAAAATAAAAAAAAATGGAAACTTACACACCAGCAAACAGTATTAACAAGGATAGTATTATTAGTTCTTCAGTTGTTAATCCAGAGGTTGAAATACTTAGAGAGGCAAACAAAAATTTTAAACTTGAGATTATAGATTTAAAACAAAAACTAAAACAAATTTATTCAGTATTAACAGAAAAAAAAGATAATTAGAACCGAATATTAATCAATTAAATAATAACAAAATGACACAAAAAACAATGCAGCAAAAACTAAGAAAACAACCTGAGCCAGTTGTAGAAACAAGAAAAGAGGCTTTAAGAAGGCTTTACAAGCAGAATGGTTTAACTGAAGAAGATATTTACAAAGACAAGAGAGGTTTTGTAATTATCACAAGAACTGGTATTGATAAGATTGTATCAAGAAACAATATTACAGTTGCTTATGAAGTAATCAATATGGATACAGAAAAAGGAATATGCGTATTAAGAGCAGCAGCATCAATGAAAGTTGGTAATGAGGTTAAGAACGCTATGAGTTTTGGAGAAGCATCTGACAATAACTTAATGGGAGGTGGTAAGAAGTTCCCTGTTGCCATGGCAGAAAAGAGAGCAATGAGCAGAGTTGTTTTAAAGATTGCAGGATTCTATGAGCAGGGAGTTTTTGGACAAGATGAGATTGTAGATTAACTAAACAATATAAAGTGAAGGGGTTAGATAAACATAAAATTATAAAATTCAGCAGTTATACTTTGTGGCTTTATCAATTCCCTTTCACTTTTTTTTTATAGTAATATGAAAAACTCTGATTGGTTAGACAATGTTCTTGATGGTGAGCCTAGTGGTATTACAGATACTCAATTTCTTATAATTGAAAGCAAAATTGATCAAACCTCATTAACCATAACAATGAAATCTGATATTTTAGCAAGAATAAACGATTTAACAGAACTAGAAGCAGAAAAAATTATAACTATGATAAATGAAAACAGATATGAAAAAGACACAAGAAAACAATGGGAAAAAATGTGCAAAGATGGAGTATTTGGACATAGAGATTTATAACCACTTTATAAATCCACACTCTTATATTTTATGGAACAATAAACATCTTTTAGGTGAGGTTGTTGAAGATGACATAATGAATATGTTAGATAAAATTCAACTTATAGATTTTTATCATATTGGTAAAAATAAGTTTAAAATTGAAAAATGGAAAGTAGAGAAATACACAACAACCTTATATTAGAGTTTAAACTAGAACTGGAGTTTAAAAAAAAATACAAGCAAAACTTTATAGAATTAGATAACTACTTTAAGTATAGTGGTAAAGTTGAAAAGCCTACTGATGAATATAGTATTTATGAAAACAAAATAAATAAGTTTGATAAATTTCATAATAAATATAGAGATAAAATAATAACAAAGACAGAAAAATATGCAAAAACAATTAAAAGAAAAAAGTCAACAGAATATAAAAAATACAAAAAATAATTAAACATGACCAATAAATATACTTTAGTGCAGATCAGAGAATCAAGAAATGAGTTTGAGGCTTTACTAAGAATATATGGTATATCTAATTTAAAACTTTGCAAGATACTTGGTGTTAATTATGCTACAAGTAGAAAGTTTATAAAGAATCCACCATCACTTAGATTTGTTCATGCAAAGACATTAGCAGACTTTATTGGATTGAAAATACAAGACATAGTTGATACAATAGTGTACGACTTAAATTAAATTATAAAAAAATGAAAAGAAGAAGATTAAAATTTAGTGATTATTACCATAATATAATTACAAAAGAATTAGCAGATATTTATAACATTAAGCAGGAGGAAATGTTTTTGGGTAGTAGGAAAAAAAACATTATATTTGCTAAAAGGATGTATATATATATATTAAGAGAGATGTTTAGTTTAACTCTTAATGAGATAGGCAGGGTTACAAACCTACATCACGCATCTATTATACACCATACAAGAAAGTTTGAGTTCTTTTACAATAACTATCCAGAAGATTCTGATGCTTTTAAAAGAGTAGAGGCTAGGGTTATTGAAGTTGAGGTAGATGAAGAAATATTAGGACTTGAAATTCAATTAAAACAAATCAATAAATCATTAACTAAATTATATAATATAAAAAAATTAAAAAATGACAGACAAAAAAGAGAAGGTTTACTTACCAAGTAGTATTAAAAATATTAATACGAAGTATGGTACAATGATGGTTGCTAACTTTAAGATGGATGAATTACAAGCAAATTCAAAGAATGGCTGGGTTTCTATGGTGATTTCAGAAAGGAGAGAACCATCTGAGAAGGGTGCAACTCATTATGCTTATGTAAATACTTATGAGCCACCAACTGATAAAAAAACATCACCTAAAAAAATTAAATCTACAACTGGTGATAATGATTTACCATTCTAATGATTAAATGGAAAAAAACAACTTATCCTAGCACTTTCATCAAACTATCTGATGAACTTGCTAAGGTAAGGAGTATGTTATCTGCTGATGTTTATAATAAAAACACAGAAAAATATAGAGGTAAGCAAGAACACTCCATATCTCAGTTAGGAATATTTGCAGAACTTATTGCAAGACATCTAATGGAGAATAATAATGGCATAAAATATAAGGCAGCACCACTACTTGAGGAAAGACCAGTTGTTGAGGCTGATATAATTATGCAGGGTATTGGTGAGATGAATTATATTGATGTTAAGGGCGTAAGAAGTGGAGGAAACACGCTTAGAGTTAATTTTAAAGCCCATAACAACCCTAAAAAGAAAATTACGCACTATCTGTTCATACAGCCATTAAACGCCTTATACGCAAGATTTTGTTGGTTTACTCACAAACAGGTAAGTGAGTGGTCTGTTGTGATGTCCACCTATACAGAGTGCTATGAACTAGAAATAAAAAAAAATAACTAAAACTAAAAACAATGAAAGAAAATCCAAACTACTACGCTATAATACCTTCTGAGGTTAGGTATGCAGACATTACACCAAATGCTAAATTATTGTATGCAGAAATAAGTGCATTAACTAATATGAATGGTAAGTGTAGTGCCTCTACTAATTACTTTGCTAAATTGTATAAAGTAAGTAAAACTTCTATTCAAAATTGGTTAAAATGTTTAGAAGATAATAAATTTATAACACGCAAAAATATATACAAAGAGGGTAGTAAAGAAATTTTGTCTAGGTACATAAAATTATTTGATTACTCTACACAAGATAAGTTGAGAGATAATAATAATATTACATATAGTAATAATAATCTTACAGATAGTAAGGCAAGATTTAAAAAACCAACAGTCAATGACATTAAAGAATATTGTTTTTGGAGAAATAATGGTATTGATGCAGAAACTTTTTTTGATTTTTATGAAAGTAAAGATTGGAAAGTTGGTAAAAACAAAATGAAAGATTGGAAGGCTTGTGTAAGAACTTGGGAGAAAAGAAAAAATAAAACTAATAACAATAACACTACATCACACAGACATCAGAAAGGTGCAGACTATGGTGATGGTAAATTTTAAACTATGAGAACAATAGAAGATACATTTAAAAATGCAGACTTTCTGCAGCCAAAGGTTTACAACAGATATAAACTTGGTGCAAGAGAAGAAATAAAAGAAATGTTTATTAAGTCTTTTGAGTATTACGATAGAACAATTGAGAGGTATGAGCATTTACCTTCCTATGATGAGATCATTGACTGGATGGTAGATACTAAGGGTAGAGGTTTGATGTTAATGGGAGAGTGTGGATTAGGTAAATCAACTATTTTAAACTTTGTTATTCCTGCTATATTTAGGACTAGAACAAATAAGATATTAAGAAGCATTTCTGCAAAAGAATTAGGTGCAGTTGATAGAAACAAAGCACCATTTATTATTATTGATGATTTAGGAACTGAGAGTATAAAAAATGATTATGGCACTAAGGT
>VTLG01014867.1_pt1 | contig 23559 bp, 33 predicted proteins | sample 4694571 | NCBI WGS metagenome assembly VTLG01 (sample SAMN12604809, study PRJNA352737) | marine metagenome | biome: ENVO:00000447; feature: ENVO:00000209|ENVO:00000569|ENVO:01000036; material: ENVO:00002151; isolation source: viral sequences binned using virsorter ...
TTAAAGTAGGGACTATTATCCTATCAAATTCATAAGCTTTATCTAATCTTGGAGGCTTCTTTAAAGCTGCTATAGTAAAGTAACTTCCATCTAAGTCTCTTTCTAATTGTTTTCTATTTATTTTCCCATACCATCTTGCAGGAGTTGTTGGTAATCCTCCTACTCCTAAATACAAATCATTATTTCTTTGTTCTGCAGTAATTTTATTTCTTCCAGCATTTGATACTCCTGATGCTACAATATTAGAGGTAGAAGATTCTGTATAAAAATTTTCATAGGCACCAAATTGTCCCGAATTATTTAAAAATGCTAATGTATGACCTTCACTATCTTCTAAAACTTTTATCCAATTTAATTGAAAGAAATCATCAATTTGTCCAACTCCATGTGTATTTGATGACGAGTGATTGCTTACATAAGTAGAATTTATATTACTTTGATAAACATTTAGATTATTTATTTCACCATAAAAATGATTTGTAAGTCTTACTTTAAATACACCATTATTCCAATCTATATCATCTTGGTCTAATCCTTCCCAGTCTATTGACATATAATCTGTACTTACTTCTTTATATTCAAAACTGTCTGTGGGAGGTTTCATATATGATTCAATAAAACTTTTAAAATCAACCCAGAAAAATCCAAGAGTAGGGTATGAAGATATTCTATATTCTTGTACGTTTTCATAGTTACTAATTATCATTTGATAAGTATCACTATCAATATTTTCATAAGAAGTTTTAGTGGCATCTTCGCTAAAATACACAAGCCACCAAGACTTATAAGTAGGAATTAACATATATTTATCTGTTAAATGTGGATATATTACTGTATTCCAATCTTCTTCTGTATAATTAATTGAAAATACAGTGGATGTTTTCCTTTTGTTCTTCCATCCACTTGAACTTAATATTAAATCTTCTTGCACACCTATTAAAGACCCTTGTTGAAGATTTGCATCTACATTAGAAGAATAAGCTGCTGATTCTTTGGGTATATCAGCTCCAGAAGGAGAACCTATTATTCCAGTATGGAAGGCTTTTATTTCTTCGAATTCTTTTGGCATATTAAGTAGTTGCTATATAAAATTCTATATCACAAGATGCTGTATCAGCTTCAATTGTTATTTCTGATAAATCACCAAATCCAGCACTATATGTACCTGTACCATTTGTATCAGAAGTACCTGACGTATGACCAGTTACATTATAAGCAGTCTCTGCTCCTGTTGTTGCATTTCTACTAACAAGAGTATGCGCTGTTCCTCTATATCCATCAGTAGCATCACCGCCTGTTATAGCTCCTACGCTAGTACCTGTTGGTATTTCTGCATTATCATGTGCATATCGTAATCCTGGGATTATTTTATTTGTAGCTGTAATATTAGTTACATCATCAGAAGCATCAGTTGTATCACCAGTAGCCTCAGTAAATCCTAATGGAACTTGATTTGCTAGCATAGTATCAACAAGTCCAGAAGAGGTATCAGTATTATAAAGAAATGACTGTCCTTTATCTAATTTAAAACAAACCTCATTACTATATTCATTTTTAAATACTAAATAACAAAAGTTTGTATCATCAAGATTAGTTATTCTTAAATACCTTACATTAGCAGCAATATATTGACCTGAAGCTTCTGTTGTAGAAAACTTAACAATATCAGCTTCTGTAGTTGTAGCTGTCATTAAACGTTTTACAACATTTTTTATTCCTGTAATAGAAAATGAATTTACAGAACCCATATTCATTCCGCCAAGGATTATACCTTCTTGTATCTTAACAGTTAATGTGCTAGTTGAAAAAGACCTAGCCATATTTTATCTCCTTTTTTTCTTTGTAATTACACTTAAATTCTTTAGGTGGATGAGATATTTGTTCTATCAAATCCAACCTCTTTTCTAATTGTTTTACCTTTTCATCTAATTCGTTATCATCAAAAACATAAGTCATCATTTTATCTAATTTAAAATGTTTAGTTAAATAACTCGCCATTTGATTTATTAACATCTTAGATAGTATCATCGTTCTTTTCCATTATTCTTAAAAATTTATCCTTTAATCCATTTCCACTTAGTCTAGCTATTATTTCTACTTGAGCTCTAAATATTCCATTTAATTTTTTTTGTTCCATTTGAACCAACTTTTGTTGGTCAATCAGTTTAATAATAATACCTTCCAACCTCTTGAAGTCTTGGTCTAGTTCGTTCATAAGAGTAGATTGGATGAACCTGTTTTGTTTCCAAATAAAGAACCCGAACGCCATTGCTACTGCCACTGGTATCCCAAATTGTTCCATAATTGCTAGTATATCCATTACTTATTCCCATCTATTAACTCCCCCCATAATGAGGTTTTACCATTAATAATTTGTACTATATGCACAGTAAATAAACCTCCTTTAAAGTAATCAACTACTGCAAAAGCATGAGCCCAATTTATTGCTTTACCACCTAACCATCTATTCTTTTCAGGACTCATATCTTTTAAACATCCTAAACTCCAAGCGGATTTTGGCCCATCTATATGAGTTACTGATGCTTGTTGTAGCCCATGATGATGTCCATACATAACATTAGCCCCTAACATTAAATGTGCTTTTGCATGATGCATACCTGTTTTATGATGACCATGATAATAATATAACTTACCTATTTTCAACCATTTTTTAGGTTCAAGGTCAGAAGGATAATACTTATATCCTCTTTCCTTTAACTTAGTAGAAACATCAAAAGTATATTGAGGTAAATATGGATGTTCATTTACAAACATATTACACCATTCATCATGATTGCCTCCACATAAATATTTCTCTTTGCAGTTTGCTTTATCTAAAGACTCATCTATATTATCAAGAAGCTCGTTAACACTTTTAACATCCTTGTCAACTCTAGGTACAATGTACTCTAATGGTGGCTTTTTCTTAGCTTTCCATTGCCAGTGAGATACACTATGCCATTCACCTAAATCGCCCAAATCTATATAAATATCAGGCTTAATTATTTCTATCGCTTTCTTTACAACATTTATTGCTGCTCTATCCTGTAAAGGTGCATGTTTGTCTGGTGTGACGATTGCACGCTTTACAATGCCCTTATCTTTTGCCATGACTCTCCTAATTCATTATTTTATCTACTTCTCCCCAATCATTGGGATTTGTCCAGGCGGAAGTCGCGTCTTCCAAAAGTTCTAAAGTCTTAGTTCTACTTAATTTCAAAAATCTATCACCACATTTTAAACATTGCCATAATAAATTGCTATTATAAGTACCTATTATTTCCAAACCTGCAATAGATTTTTTACTGCAAGAAGGACATTTTTTAGGCCTTGTTTTATACGGTTTATTGTTTTCAATACCAATTCTTTCAACTATGTCTCCTTTATCTTTATCGGTTATATCATTAAGTAAAACAAATAGTTTATTTATCATTATTTTAAAATAGCCTTTTTAATTACATCTTCAACAGAATCATAAACAGCATCCAATATTTTGCCTTCTGTTTTTTCAGAAATAAAAGGTACATCAATATTGTCATTTAATTCTTTAACAATTTTAGTTTTCATTTCATCATTAAATATATAATCTACTATCATTTGTTTTAAATCCATTTGTTCTCCTATATTTTAAATCCAAATAACCAAGTTATAAACCCAGCTATTACTGTTATCATTAATGAGGCTATAACATTTAACCTTGCTATAGCACTCTCGTTTATTCTAACTCTACCATTCTGTTCTTTTATTAATGACTTTATTTCTTTCAAGTCTTCTAATGTTCTTTCTTGAACAGTAGTAATATGAGTTAATTTTTCTATAACTTGTTTATCCATTAAAAATCCTGTGCTTTAACAAATCCAGTTGCCTGTTTAGTTCTTGTCCATTTTCTTATTCTTTTTATACCTTGTAAAAAATCATCCATAAAAACTTGGTATATTTGCATATCTATATTAGGAGGAAATTTATAAGCATAAGCTATTGCCCCTATTACTAAAATTTCATGGAATTGTTCTGGTATAGCTGATAATGGACCATAGTAGTCTACCATAGCATCAGTTTGGTCTGTTCCAGCCGCTGCTTGAGTAAATCGTTCTGGAATCCACGAACCATATACTCTTACATTATGTGTGCCAGTAATAGAACAAGATTGATAATTGCTAGTTCTTCCATCTCTAGTAACTGCATTTTTTACTTTTTCTACTATACCAATTCTAGAAAATACTTTTTCAGTTGAAGTACTTGCTGCTGTATATTTTTTATAAGGACTAAGAAACCAAAATCTTTCATTTGAAGCATTCGCAGAAGGAGTTGCTAGTGCTGTACCAGCTGTATCTTCTGAGTCTGTTCCAAATTCATCATCATCTATAATCGGCTCTCCAATTAATCTTGGAATAAACACATCATTAAATGATACTTTATCTATTTGTAAAAGATGTCTTGGGAAATTATAATATCTTTGACCAGCTATACTATTAAATATCTCTGTTCTTTTATAAATATGAGTCTCTTCTGCTATTCTATCTGATGCCATTTCAATAAATAACTCATATTGTCTTCCTGATAAATCAGGATGGTGTAATTTTATTATCTCTGTTAGTTGTATTTTATTCATTAAGCTTGAACTCTTTCTGCAGGAAGGCCATATTTACTTCTAACATTATTTATAAGAAGAGCTTTTATTCCAGATAAAACAGTAGATTGTTGTGTTAATAATTGTACTAACTCTAAATCTTCATCATCATGAATAAAATCACTTAAATATCCTTCTATTAAATTTAAAGCCATTGTTATATAAACAGCTTTTCTACAATCATCAGGAATACCATAAAAAATTTCTTTCTCGTCACTTGCGTCAATTAATACGAAGTTCTGCATTCCAGAAGTTTCATCTAAATTATGTGTTTGATAAGAATCTAAACTTGTTCCTACTCCAAATCTTGGAAAAGACATATAATAAACTTTTCCAGTAGGTTCAGATGATGAATTTTGAGGGAGAATATTTATACCTCCTGTTGAATTAATATACCAAGCAGGATTAAACGGGTCATTTTCAAAGTATAAACTATTTGGATTTACAACTTGACTATCGTAATTAAAAACTTTTCTACAATCATAATAATATTGAGCATTACCTACTGTATCCTCATCTGTAGTATTTTGTCTTGCTACTTTTAAAATTCTTTTTTTATATATTGAAGTAAAAGCTCCATCATTAAAGATTGAATTCTCTGTTATTGAATATCTTAAGTATAAGTTATCTAATATTATATCATCTAATATCAAATCTGAAATCTCTCTAAACGATTCTTCAAAAGCATTATTTACTACTACATCTCCAAACATATCAAAAACTGCATCACTTAAAATAAATTTCAAATATTCTATTGGAGCTTTACCGCCACCAACAGTCATTGTCATTGTTCCTATATCATCCTCATATGGAGATGAACCAATACCAGAACCTACATTATTAATGTTTATATTTGAGCCATCATTACCAATTCCAGCCATTATTTACCCTTTTTATTTTTTTTACTATTCTTTCTTCTAGTACTTGGTTTAACACTAGAATTGTATTTATTTCCTACACTACTACTATAAACTTTTTTTACCAATTTATCTCCTTATAAGGGGCCCGAAGACCCCTTATAATTTAGTATATTAAATACTACTATTAGTTTGTTTGACCGTGAGATGGGTCTGGACCCACACCACCAATCATAGAATTGCTAGTATTGTTTATATCCATACCAACATAATATGAAGGGTCAACGCCTGAACAATAAAATTGATACTTAATAGTTGTTAAATTATTAGTATCATCATTCATTGTTAGTCTGTACCAAGGTAATGTATAGTCAGATAAATCACAAGTATAGATTTGCACACCAGCAACATCAGGTGTTATATCAGCATCTAATTCAGAGCCAACCAAAACCCAATTTTTACCGTCATGCGAACCATCAACACTAAAACCAGAGCCTAAATCTGCACCTGCAGTGCCAATGTTAAATCCAACAATTATCTTTCTACCATTAACCCAAGTCCCTCTTATAGCTGGGCTAATAAACTCAGCATCAGTATCAGAAGGGTCAGTTTCATCAGTATAAAGATAACCTATACCATTTTCATTATCAAACTTCCATTTCCCATACTCAGAATCTGAAGCATGAGTTGTACCATCAGTTATCGCAGCTCCAGTGGAGCCAGCTGAACTTATACCTAATAAAGCCATAATCTACCTCCTACTTAAGAAAACTTAAGAACTGCATGGGTTTCAGGTAACTGAATTTCCAAGCCAGATTCAGTGATAATTTGGTCTTGTCGACCATCAACACCGTTGTCTTGAATATTAGTTTCTATGTAGGTATCTCGACTAATACCATTACCCATTAATGGACGATAAGCAACATTCTTTAAATCAACTGCAACACAGTAATTTTCCCAGACACCTCTTAATAAAGGTTCTGCTACAAAATGTAAATTACCAAATATAGTATTTACTTTTGTTACTGTATGTCCAAATTGACCAGGAACGTTAGCAACATCTAATTTATATTGAGAACTTCCAACTGTATTATTCATAAAGCCACCAGAACCTAATTTATTTAGGTATGTGATAACTTTTCTTGAAGCTAATACAAGTTTATTCCCACTATTTCCACCTTCAGGAGCGAAGTAATCTTCCATCGCATCTAAGAAAGCATCATAACCAGATGAATCATATGTCATGTTATAAACTTTTCCATATGTTTCAGCATAAGGTAGGATACCATGAGTTCTCCTTAAAGGAGCACTACTACTGGCTTCGTTACTTGAAGTACCGTTACCGAACAACATTGCTTGCTCAATATCCATTTTGTGTTCCATTAGTTTTTCTGTCCAAACTCTTTGAAACTCATTTTTAATACCTCTATATTCAGTAGCTAAAGCTGTGCCAGAGAATATACTCATACCAGTTTTAAATATTTGACAATATCCTTCTCTGTCAAACATTTTATCTTGCCATCCATCAGGACTGTCAGTTCCCTCCGCATAAGCACTACCTATAACCTGACCTCTAGCCTGGTCTGCAATAGCAAAAGTCGCATCAGCTGTATCGTAGAATTTAAGTTTTGTATCTACTACACCAGCGCCTGAAGTTACAGACGGAGTTGCATCTACAAGAAATCTACGAGGAGTTCCAGTTGTATCCTCAATTGCTACTATCAAACCTGAAACAAAAAAGTTAGGTTTTTGTTCTGCTGATTTAATACTACCGTATTCATCATAATAACAAGCTAGTTCTACCAAATCATCACCTGAATCATTTATATACTCAGTTCCAGCTGTATAAGCATTACTACCTACAGCTTCACTGACTACAAAATTTCTTCTTTGCCACTGGTGACGTTGTTCTAGCCATTTAAAAACAGGGTCGTTTGTCGCTTTTTTGGCAACTTTCGATAAGTAAACGAAAAATGGACTTTGTTGAGGAGCGAGTTCTGCAACTCTTTCCCCAAAGTTAAATAATCTACGAGTACTATCGATTGAAACGCCTTGAGGCGCATTACTACCCTGACCACTATAAAAGTTAGCCATTTCAATCTCCAATTATATTCTTCTCTCAGCTGTCGCGTAGACCTTCGAGTAAGAATGAGTTAATTACCAAGGATTACTTTTTTTGTAATCATTTATCATTGAATCCATAATTGATTCTTCAGAGGATTTTTGAACAGGTTGTTGTGAAGGCAATACACCCATAGGTGAAGCTACTTGCTGCGCTCTAGCTTGCTGATTAAAAGTTTCGCTAGGTTGAGCAGGGGCTTGATTTATTGCTGCACCACTTCCATTCTTTATTCTCCAAAGTTCAACTAGGTTATCTATATTTAAAGAATCTGGTTTTGACATGTCTTGCATAAAAGACTGAGCTTCTTGCTCAGAAAGACCATGATGACCTTTAACTTCTTCATATATTCCACGAAGTTGTTGATTCGCTTGTTGTTGAGCTTGAGCTCTTTTTATGTTCTCAACTCTAACATGCTCATCTTTATCAAGTCTTTCTTGCAATACTGCATTATTATATTCATTTTTCATTGTTGAATATTCAGTCATTTTATCACGCCAAGTTTCAACTTCATCAAGATATCTTGCACTAGGACTACTCGAGTCTTCCATAGCATCTGCTCTGGTAAACCCTGATGGTTTTTCAGGCCTGTCTGGAGGTGGAGGGAATTCTTCTGCAGATTGTTCTTGCACAGGAGCTTGTTGAACTTGCTGTGTATTAGTCATCTGAGATTGCATATTATCTAACTGTTGTTTCAAAGTACTGTTTTCATTTTTAACTTTATCTGCTTGAGATTGCCAATACTGATATCTTCTCTCATCATTTTCGTTAGAAATTACAGGATTTGGAACAGGGTTATTACCATCCTCACTTACCGCTTCTTGAACTACATTAGTTTCTTCAGCGGTTGTACCTTCAATACTATCTGAAAAAAACGCATCTTCAATTGATAAACTGGAGCCCTCTTGATTACCAATAGGGGTATCCACATTTGTTTCGTCTATTTGTGCCATTATTTCTTTCCTTTTGTTTTAGTTGCCCCTTTGCTACTAGGAGGTGAACTAGGTTCTTTAATTGCATCAGAAATCTGACGCTTAACTGTAGCTAAATTATCATCCAATCTTTTCTCATACAAGGTCCCAGAAGATTGAGCTTTAGTTTGGATTTTATCAAGGTCGGCTTTAAATTTCTCAACCTCAACTCTTTTCCTAAGATTAACTGCTTCCCTATCTCTAGTTTGCAAGTCACCTTGAAGCTTTTTAATATTTTCTTGAGCTGCTTGTAATTGTTGTTGTAACTGGGTAATAACGTCGGTCCTTTGCATGACCCCTTCCATATCGAATACTTCTGTTTTCTTAAGAACTTCAATTTTATCAATAAGTCCTTTAGCATAAGCATCCATATAAAATTCTAATTCTGCATATCTATTAGTTGGTAATGTGCCTCCACTTACAACTGTAATATCATATTTACCAATTGTAATATCATTAATAACTTTTATTTCTCCAGATTTATCATCAACTAATTTTTTATTAATAACATATTCGTTTATAGAGTTATTTGGTTGAATTACTCTAAATATTTTTTGAGTACTATACAACTGTTGCATTAATGGAATTGCTACCTGTCCTACTCTAACTAATGCAGCTTCTATATCTGCTAGTTTAGATTTAATCTTTCTTTGTCCAAATTCATCTAAAGCAATGGTAGCCTTGTATGTATCAGGAGCAGCAGCAGTATTTCCTTGCATTAATTCGTACAATCCTAATTGATGGTCAATATCAGACTTTGCTGATTGCTCATTAGAATAAAGTTCATTAGGTAATGGACTAGGTTGAACAGTAACTGGAGCTCCATCTGTAGGGTCATATGGAATTGCAACACCAGGTTGAGCCCATTTCTCTTCAAACTCTTGCATATCAATGCTACCTTCAGGTACTAATATTTTAGTATTGGTACTTGTAGTGGCATGAGCTATTATTAAAGAACGAGTTTTATTTATATATTCTTGTAAACCTTTTACCATTCTTACATCAGATGTAGGGTACGGAGTTCTAGTATGTAAATTACATAAAGGAACTATAGGGTAGTTTTCACAAGGAAGTATTCTTGAATATAGTAACGTTTCTCCAACAATAATACACTGCTTTACTCTTCTCGCCATCATTTTAACAATTTTAATTGCTTTATTTAAGATTAACTGTTGAAAATCAATTTTTTGAGCCATAACAGGAGGTATATCTGTAGGAGGGATTTCACTTTCTGCAGGATATCCAGCTTCTCGCATTTTAGATTCAGTGACTGCTTGTTGTTTTAATATATTTAATTCTCTTCTTTCTTCTAATTGAAGAACCAATTGCTCAGCTTGTTTTTCATCTGTAATAACTTTACCTTCAATTATCCAAGCTGGCTTTTGTATATACTCTTTAAACTCTTCCTCTTTAAATAAATATTCCTTACCAGAGAACTCTTCAAATACTCTAACTCTAGGAACTTCTAATTTATAATATCTTTCATATCCTCTTACATATTCACTTTGCTCATGTAATAATCCTACATCTTCTGGAAAGAATATTTCGCTTTTATTATCTCTCCCAGTTTCTGGTGCATTAAAATCTTGTTCACTATTAGCATCATCTATTTCTTTTTTATATTTAGGGTATAACTTTTTAGCTTGTTCTCTACTAAATAAACGGGATATAATTATATTTTCAGCATCATCAAAAAATTTATTTCTACTATTAGGGTCTACATAAACATCAAGAGGGTCTATATCATGCATACAAACTTCACCCTTACCCATATCCATCATTGGGTCTTGATATACATTTATATATCCTAATCCCATCACATAATAGTCATCTATAGCTTGCTTAATAACAGACTGCCCATCAGATACATCATACATATAGGACAATAGAGCACTTAATACTTGAGCTACCTTATTATCAGAGTCCTCTCTTGGAGCAGCTCTGAAAGAAGGTCTTTTAGTTGTAAGCATAGCTTTTGCAGATTCAACAGCAGGATGAATACGATTAATAACAATTGGAGCTTGCCCTCTTGACTCAAGTACTTTAGCTTGTTCTGCAGTCCATTGTCTACCTAATCGAAATTCTTTATCTTCCTTTGCTTGTTTAGCCCAAGCATCTCTCTTTTTACTATAATCCTTGTATAACTGTAAAGTTTCAGTTACTATTTCGGGAGTTTTATTTTCTTCAATGTTCAATATTTTACCTAGTTTTTATCAATTTAATATACAACCTAAAGGGTCATCCAATCAAGCTTTTTCTTTGATGTGTGTAAATAATTATCATCACTATTGAATTCTTTTTTTCTTGATGGTTTAGAACCATGTAGTGCAGTCCATATAGCATCCATAACATCATCATGTTTCCCTCTAGGATAAGATAGAAATTCTTGTTGAGGTATATTGTCCTGTGGTCTAAAGAAAAAAGTACCCTTAGCAAATAATGGAACTAAAGAAAGTAATCTTTCGCTCTTACGCGTACGAGGTTTTACACCTTTTTCTAATCCAGGAATGTATAAATTTTCTTTTAACATTATTTCTCTAACAGCTGTTCTTAAAGCTTCTTGATATCCCACAGTTTCAATCATCATTCTCCTAGGCCTATACTTCTTAAAAACCTCAATAAGTTTCGAAGGCTGCTCTGCTGGAGATATTCTATCGCGAAATATATCAATGATATACTTATTATTATCATAATCAATACCGATTGTAGAGACCACAAAATAATCAGCAGTGGAAGAAAGGCTACTAGCAGGGTCAACTCCGCAATAGACTTCAATTGGTTTAATTTCTTCTTCATCTCCTTTTGTCCTAACCAGGCAATTTTGCCCATCTATTCTTTTATAATCATAGTGATGTAGTTTAATCCATTCTGGTTTGAACGGAGCCATATCAGGAGATTGTGCTATATTCATGTACTCTTGATAGAAACCATTTAAGTTTCCCACAGATTGAAATTCTTTCTTTATATCATTAATACGTGATGGAGGAAATCTTTCTGGCCATATACTCTTTTCATCTTCATCCCATATAGAATACCATAGAGTATTCCAAGCATCCGACTCTTTTGCCCAGTATAAAAAACAATCTTCTGATATTACTGTACCAATCATAGCTATTTTACCTTCGTCAGATAAAGATGGTATAACAGCTTCAGTTATCCACTTTCTATTTTTTGCTCTTGCTTCTGCAGTAAATGCATTTAACTCAGACTCAAAATCATCCACTATAATAAGATTAGGACGAGTATCTCCTTCGATAAATCCTCTTACTCTTTGTCCTGTACCTACCGCTATAAGTCTTGCTCCATTTTTAAGTACTATATCATTGTTAGTCCATCTTTTAGCAGTATTAGGACCTAGGTCTCCAAATGTTTCTGCAAATTTATCTGAATGAATTAGATGATATTTAATACGTGATAAGAAGTTTATAGACTGAGTTTGAGATTCAGATATAATAACAATAAATAAATCTTCATCGCTTTTCTTAAAAGCTACTTTCCATAAAGGGAAGATGAGGGTGGTAACTGTAGACTTAGCTGTACCACGGGGAGCTGCAATTAACACCCTCCTTTTGTTGTCGTTAGCTAGAGAAGAGTATACCTCATTATGAAACGGTGGTGTACTCTTTCTAAGGGCTGTAGGGAAGCAGTGCCTTCCGAACAGAGCCATATTATTACGAAGCTTTTTTAAAGCTTGCATTTGGCTATATTGTTCTTCGTAATCCATTATAGGACTATTTATTCCATACATATTTTTTAATAGCCGCAAGAACTAAGACTAATAAAATAACACTACCAATATCTATTAAATGATTTCCACTATCACTTTCTATATTTCCTATAGGAGTCTCAAGTTTTATACTTTCAGTCTTGTTCATTTTTTCTTTTTACCAGGTTTCTTTTTAGGGGGTCTACCCTTTTTCTTACCGTATGTACCTTCACCGTATGGCATTATTTCTCCTTCGTAGTAGTTTTAGTTTCGATTATTTAAAAAATCCCACTTTTTTTCATCATATCATCTACTGCATCAGATAACATTTCTTTATTAGTTCTCCTAAATTTCAAAGATTTAGGAAATCTAGAGCCTTGCCATGTTTTTACCAAACCAGGATAACGGTTAGAAAGCTCAAAATAAGACATCCAATCAGATTTTCCAAAGTCATCTGTAAGTTTATATTTATCTGTATAGAATTTATCTGTAAAAGTATTTTTACGAATAGGTTTGTTAAAAAGTTTTTGTAATTTTAAATTTTCTTTTCTTATAACTATATCAGATTTCATCATTAAGTTAGGTACTGATTTTTTCTGATGTTTTGCAAGCTTGTCTAAAAAATTAAGATTTTTTTGTCCTCTTAAAGTTTTTACTAAATACGCTAATGCTCTTGTCACTTCTCCTCCGTAATAGTCTTAGTAGCTATAAGTTTATCTTCTTCTTCACGAAGTTCATCTATTAACTTAGTATTACTAATAGCCTCAATACTCTCAGTTGTTTTAACAAGCTGCTTATCTTTCATACCGTGCATACCTTGCAAGTTCTCTACAGCACGCATAAGATTAGTAACATCTTTTTTATCCTGAGCCATTTCTATTACTTTAGCAAATAAATCTAAAGTATATGTCTTATCTAAACCATGGTCAGTTAATAAGTCTGCAAGTTCTTCTTTAATCATTTTATCAAAAACCTCCGTTTTCATCATTCGTTTCCACTTCTTAAATTCAGAAGGGGTGTAACTACCTAAGACCATATCAAGTGCTAAGTTATAGTCCCAAGTAACAGAATAGGCTTTTGCAAGATTCTTCATCATATCTTGCTTAGACTTAACCTCCAAAGCTGGTTTGCCTGATAAGGTTGTATTAGTCTTCCTACCTGATACCTTTAATTGTTTAGAAGCATATTTAGGATTAAAAAAAGTGTAACCCCATGGAAATCTGAGATATACGTTCTCTTTGTTATGATTAGAAGGGTACTTTTTTCTGTTAATGACCTTAGCAACATAATCATCATCAGATATAGCATAGTCTCCCATTTGAGCCAATTTCCAGTGTACATAGTCTATCCCTTGTTTATCGGCTTCATCTTTTCTATAAACTGTATATGTTGTAAGACCTTTATCTTTGTGGTCTATGTTTATTGTGTACATCTATTTTCTTATTTCAAAATGAGGAAAGTCATCGAAGTTATTATCATCTACTTCAAAGTTTTGATTCCAGTCTCCTCCCCAACGTAACTTTATCCCCATAGACTGTGCAATACCAAGAACAAATCCAGCAAAAAGATGGAAACGCTCTCTATCAGACCAGTCAATGGGATAAGGAACCACGTCGACAGCCCTACTAGGATAATCGTTATGACGACCGCTTGGATATCTAACCTTAGTTTTTCCTTCGTCGTAAAGTTTATTCTGTCTTTCTTCACTTCTATGTCCCTCTATTACGCTACAATCAACATACTTAATTACTTCATTTAATACTTTTTGAAGCCTTTCGTCTAGTGTGACCAAATGCTTCTTACTTCTTGTACCAAATCTAGGCATCTGATTCACTCCAATCACTTTTTGCTAATTCTTCTCTTATCTCAGCATGATTATATGTAGTCATACCATCAAAACAAGAAGGTGTATCACCTTCCCATTTTAGTATAGCTTTACTACCATCTAGTGTTTTTCTTAGTGTATCCACAGATGTTTGTATTGCATTATCTAGCATTTCATCTGTTACATCAGATACATTAACTATTACCCATTTTCTATTTTCAAACATTATGGTATATCTCCTACAAAATCATCAGCTGCCATATTAGTCATAGTACCATTTTTACCTTCTCCAGACATATCATATATTGTAGTTCCTGAACCTTGTTCAGTACCATCGCCCATTCTCCACCATCCTTTTAAACTACCTGAAGCAACTCCTTCCTTATGATTATAAGGCTCCCTACCATTGTAAAGTGTTTTGATTTGTGAAGCAGTTATATAAGAATCATAAGCAAACACATCAGATAAATTACAATTTACATGATAGTTGAAGGTTCCACCTGATGCATATCCTGCACCAAAATTTCTAAAAATAAACTTTGTTTCATCTAATGTATTGCTACCACCAATTTCAGTTGTTGAATCTACTGTAATAGTTCCTAATAAAACTCCATTTATGTAACAATCAATTTTTGAAGCATTAGATGTAAAAACCAAATGTGTCCATTTATTTAATGGTATATTACTATTGTTACCAAAACTAAAATATTCACCGTTTTCTTCTCTATAAAATATATGGTCACCTGTCCTGTTTAACCCAAAGTTTTTAGTTGTAGCATCTGTACCAAACAACCAATCATAAGTATCTTCAGCTAAATACTTTATCCAACATCCTACTGTATAAGTTGTCGCATCTGTAAAAACATCAGATGACATTCTTACATAATCATCAGAACCATCAAAGGCAAGAGAACGGTCATCTCTGAACTTATCGCCACCCATAGTGGTTATTCGTTTAGATGTAAACACTAGTCTTGTACTATTCCGACCCTTAAATGCAGGTCATCAGTTGCGGTTGGAGTAAAATTAGCTCCGCTTCTATTTATTGCATGTACCCATATGCTTCTCGTAGTAGAAGCTGCTTTTACAATTAGTCCAGTATTTAATTTAGTTGCGGTTACACAATCTACTAAGTTTGTGTAGTTACTCAGAGATATATGTCCTAGAACACTCGCTCCAATACTATCTATGTCCTCATCATCACCAACAGTTGCACTAACTGCACTTGATATATTGTCAGATACCTGACTAAATACCAAGTCAATTGCAGGCGTTTCAGCATCATCACTGTTTAACACAATAGACTGGATTATACCAGTTCCACCTTTTTCTTGAACTGCGTTAGCAATCTCTATTGATTGCGATATAACCTCATCAGCAGCTATTGCAGCAGCTAATGTAGTTAAATCAACGTCTATAAGCTCCACATTCATGTGATTTAGCTTCTGATTGCTTGATTTCATACCAGGACGTAACTGAGTAATAGTACTTCCTGCATGTGTTATTGTTAATTCACTCATAATCTCCCCAATTATTAAAATTTTATAAAATTTATCAACTTAATATAAGCAAGTCCTAGCTATATTCCAAACAGTTTATTAAGTAGAGTCTGTTTACCCCAGGCTGTCACCTGGTATATAGACTCAGATAGCAGTAACTGAGTTAGTTACCGCATAAGCGCGGACTTAACTTAGCGCATACAAACCAATATTCCAAGAAAAAAATAAAATAATTACCAATAGGGGTCCCAGTTACTACGTTTCTCGACGATAAATCCACTAATCTAGTTGAATTTTCAAAAAAATAGACCGAGAATGCGTGTGGGAGAGATACGTTGACCCGCACCCGTTCATTTCCGCCCTATGGCTATCGCCTACCGTTGAAACTTACTGACGCCATAGGTCGGAAACCACTCACACTGGAACAGCAACAGCGTGAGCTTGAACGGTGGGGTCGACTGCCCCCGCTCATTGTGCAAGCACAATGCTTGCATTGAATTAATTAATGTGCTGAACAAGCACAGGAAGGTAACCATTATGTTCATCAAATTACTTAAATCAATGCTTCTTGCTTCAGGACGAATCTTCGAAACTCAGAGTGGTACCGGAATTTGCGCCGTAGGCTTAAATCCCGATACCCTCGATATCGAAGCTCTCTTAAAAGCTGTCACTGACGAGTCTCCGACTCTTACAGCAACACTTTTCCCTGAGAGCAAGAAGTATGACTCTAAAACCGACTCTCTCAAGGTCACACCTGAGATGATTTGGATTGGCCCTGCCAATGCCAAAACACTCTCAGATGACGATATCTCCGATATCTTGAACCTTTCGAAGTAGGTTTCACAGTCTTACGACAGGCCTAGCTTATGCTAGGTCTGTCTTTATTTAATGTGTGTAAACAGTGGTATTATATATATTACTACACATAAAGCTTAAATTAACTAACTTAAACAGTGTTGGGAGGCATATGGCAAACTGGATATATGATGCAATTTTTATAGTAGAAGTATTACTTAACATAACTATTAAGTCACTACTGATTATTGTAGTATATAGATTTATAATCGGAAGACTAAGGTTTAAACTAAATAAATAACACCATAACAGTGCTCACAGGCACAGAAAGAGAAACAATGAAAAGACAGACAAGGATTAAAATAAGAAGAATAAAGTATTTCTTAATTAATAGCATAAAGAAAGTATTATACTTTCCAATTGCCCTAATTAAGCTAATATTATCACCATTTTATGTGCTAGGGGCAGTGTTTTTTCCAAGAGGAGAAAGAAGAAAACATCCTAGACTAGATGGTGATGTGTATACTCATTTAAAAAGAATAGACAGAAGATTAGATTGGCTTGATAATAAAACCAGTCCTACTGGTATATTACCAACCATGATATCTCATGAACTACGCTTAAATGAAAGATTTAAAGCTCTTGAAGATAGTATTAAAACTATCAATACAAGGCTAAAAGAAGCTGGTATTCTAAATGATATTGAACTGATAGTTCAACCTACTGATGAAGAGCTAGAAGCTATTGAAGCAGATGCTAGATATTCTAGTGACTTTGAAGTAGTTAAAGTTAATCGTAAAGAATATGATTATAAAGCTGAACAAAGAGCTATGGCTAAACAAATAGCTAAAAGAGCTGAAGAAGACGCAATTGATTTTTGGTCTAAAAAATAATAACAGAGGGATAAAGCAGACAGTGATAGTATCTATTATAAATAGGAAACCTGAAGAGTCAATTAAGTTTGACCGTAATAGATATTATTACTGTTCCCCATAGAAAAAGGAGATTATATGCCCTGTAAATCTTATTATTCAATCAGTCGTATATGTAGTAATTGTCGTTGTTGGAAATTATCAATACTTAGAAAAGAACGAAAGAAAACAAAGAAAAAGGAGAAATAAATGGCAAGAACCAAAGCAATTCCTGCTAATTGTTCAAAATGCAACTTTAAAGGCAGTATATATGCAAAAAATAGAGCAGGATTTACATTTAATACATGTAAAGAACATAAACCTTATGATAAAAGAGGGAGAAATAAATGAAAGATTTTAACTGGCCATTTCTAGTTACTTGGATTATATTGCTGACAACAGCTTATTATTCAATTAAATTACTTATATTTATGTTAAGAGCTATCCTGTGAGATGCAACATAATAAAAGAAGGCGGGTTCCCTCCCAATCCGCCTTCTAAAAAAGAAATTAACTCTGAAGGATTCCTAACAGATAAATCACATTGTTTATGGACTTCATATTATTCAGAGTATAAGAGATGGGAGAAATATCTTAAACCATTTGAAGAGGTATTTGGAGTGCCCTTTAAATTCATAGATGAACCAGACGCAGACTACTTAAGAAGAAAAAGAATGGGATTATTACCTTATTTAGAATTAACACAGGATAATAAACATCCCTTTGATGATATTGATATTGAGTAGAGAGGAGATACCGTGAGGTCTCACAAGGGAAATAGACTAAATGACTTTTATTCTTTTTCGGTCTAATCCTTTAGTTTATTGGACAGCCCTATTTGATACTCACAAGAGGCTATGCTTATACACTTCTTTACCGCACATAATGGTTCATAAAGTTGTAAGTGTAGCCTCAAAAATTAAGAAGCTTGCTGGCATACCAAGATTAATTACTTAGCTAACCTGATAGGGAGTAATTATGAGTATGCCAAAACTTAAATAGACGAGGTGTAGTGAAGCACACTACGATGGGGGGTGATAGTAAAGGTATCCTTGGAAGGGATGTGTAGTCTATTTAAATAAATTTGGTACCAAGGGAACAACATGAATTAACATGGTAAAGCTAATGCGAAGTTGGCCTTTTGCCGAAAGATGGATAAACAGCACCATCAAAGTTCCCAAAAATTTAAATTGAGAGAGTTTTAATGGCAATAAAAACCTAACACTCATTAAGTAGGTCACAGGTCGCACCTGATTAAAAGTAGTCCTACAAGCAAAGGTTCTCTCTTAAAAATTTAGGAGTTAAAATGGCAAGAAAATATAAACCACGAAAGAAAAAACCAATGAGTGAAGCTAAAAAGAAAAGATTACTTCATTATGTAGAATATCATATGTCCAAAAAAGATAAAGGACGTAATAAAAAGGCTGCAATGGTTAAATATTGTGGTGTAGTTAAAAAATTTAGGTGAACAACCTAGTTTACCTCAGGACCTGGCAAGTTAAATATTGGTGTTGCTTGTCAGGTCTATTAAGTAAATAACACTAATGAAAAGGAGACTTAAATGTCAAGTGTAGCTACGTTTTTCCTAGATTCATATAAAAGAGGAGGCGCATTAGCCACCTTAAATGTAAGTGATTACACAAATCTAGGAGATTTATTACAAAAAGAAATGGTTGAAATGAGTAATGTTGTTATAGCGTTTAAAGATAAAAATGGTAACGCTAAATCAAATGAACCTTCTACAACTATAGAAGAAGGCGATTCAATTCAAGTTGCTAATAAAAGTAATAAATCAGGATAGCAATTACAGATAAGTTAACAATTAAAAGAGGGATATAAGTCCTACACCGACCCGTTAGGCATTCTCTCTTTTGATATAAATAGAAATGAGGTAACATGCATAACATTATAACAATAGAAAAGAATATTCCTATTCCTTTTAGCAATAGAGGAAATGGGAGTAGATTAAAATATTTATTTGTACAAAATATGGAAGTTGGAGATAGTTTTTATATAAATGGTAATACTCCAGATTTTATTCCAGCAACTATTAAAGCTCATATATACAAATTAAATAGTGAAACTCAAAAAACTTATACTATAAGAACATTAGAAGGTTGTTCTAAAAATCCTATAGCTATTAGAGTTTGGAGAACAAAATAGAAAACAATTAAAAGAGAGCCAATAACTGGTCCTATAAGTCGAAGAGCCTCATGGGCAAGTCCCGTGGACGAACGCAAAGGAATATGTGAGGCTCTCTTTTGATACAAAGAAACGAGGTAACAATGTTAGAAAAATTAAAGAATGTATTATCAACTATCTTTGAAAGTGATAGAGAATCAATACAAATAATAAAACAAAACATAGGAGAAGACGCTGCAGTAAATTATCCAGCTCCTCCTGAAGATATAGAAGGATTATCTGAAAGAATGTTAGAAGATGATGGTGTTGAAATTGTAGATGCATATACTTGTGAAGAAGACGAGATATATGAAAATAAAACAATAAAACAAGGTAGTAACGTATTATTCTTTAAATTTAAAGATGTAAAGATTAGAAGAAGGAAAATCTATAGATTTGGAGACTATTATGTAAAACTATTTCATTCTGGACTGAATAAATGGGATTTCTTTGTATTAACTAAATCAAGAATAATGCTCGGTGAAGTGTTTACAGATGTATTCTATCCAACCCAGCATCCTCATATTCAAAATGGAAGACCTTGTCTTTCAGAATTTGAAACTCCAATAAGAGCTAATATAACCAATTATAATATAACAGGATTTATGTGGAACTTTAAGTTATATTTAAATAAATGGAATTATCATAGCCCTTATCACGCACCAGAAGGATTTGAATTTATGAATATGGTAAAATGGAAACCACTTCATTTAATACGTGCTATAGATTCAGGATACTCATCTAGTACATATGATTATTTAAACACTATAAATTATAATGAAGGTAATCCTGGAGAAGATGTTTATGAAATACAATCTATGACACTTCCATCTGCAAGATTAAAATCATATATACCAGAACCTATAAGTAGAATATTAAAAGAATCTTGTTATTGGAAAAACTTAGACGATAATTATATGTTTAGTGATAATAGACCTAATTATAGTAATAAAACATTAACATATAATCTAGATTCTCTTATGAGAGATAATTTTAATTTTGAACATAGGCACGATTCATTAATATTAGTTCTTTCTTTGAATGAGATATTAGTTCGTAAAGGGATTGAGAGGAATAAACAATCTACACCTACTTGGCCTGATATTTATAGTACTCTTATTACTGAAATGAAACTTTTTAAAAGTTCTTTAGCTTTTTATAAAGATAAACCTTATGAAGATGCAGAATTTGAAGGTATTTGGAAAAGTGATTATTATATATATTATTTTCATCATGAAATGAAAGAAGAAAATGATATTAAGTCAAAATATAAATCTTTAGTAGCTGGAATAGTTGAACTTGAAAGCTTAAAAAGAGAATGTATAAATATTAATAGTAATACAAGAATCACATACAATCAAAAACAAGAACTTTGGGTAGAGTTATTTAAAACTGCTCGATTTCCATATCAGGAAGAATCTCAAGAAACTATAGGAGATTTAATTAAAACAGCTAATTCTTTACCAATTATTTCTAAAGAAGATAATATAATAATGAAAGCTGTAGAAATTGAAAATCTATATAGAGAAATTAAACCTATGTTAGAACAGGAACTAAAAGACAGAAAAATAGAATATTACAAAGAAGAGTTAAGGAGGCTCACAGAAAATGAAAATACAACTAAAATTGACACACTCAATTTATAAACAAATACAACACTTATTAGGGTTATATCCTAAGACAGAATGGAGTGGAGTAGGATTTTATAAAAAGTTAGAAACAAATAAAAGAAACTGGACTACTAAATGGGAATTAATAACATTCTTTCCACTTGATTTAGGTAGTACAGCAGCCACTGAATTTAGTGGAGAAGATGAAATTAAATTTCTAGATAAAGCTTATAAGAAATTTCCTGAATTAAGGGAATGTTATCGAGGTTTAATTCATAGTCATCATTCATTAGGTGGTGGAGCATTCTTTAGTAGAACTGATGAAGAACACTTAGAAGAATGTGCTAATCAAGTAGGTTATCCTTCACTTGTTGTAGCTTTACAAGAAACAGGTAGTCCTTTTGCATTTGCTGTAAGTTGGGAAGACCAATTTGGTAAAATAAATATGACAAAAGCAAAAGATGCTAGAATCATAATAGATGTACCTGATTATAAACCAATATCTTTATTTAAAGATTGTATAGAAAGCCTTAAAAAGCAAGAAAAAGAGGCAAAAACAGTTAAAACATACAATGGTTTTGGTGTTAATATGGGTTATCTTAGACACCCAAAACAGATAGGTTTATTCCAAAATAACATGCATAAGGTTGTAGAAGAAAAACATAAAAGTGAAATTTTTGAATATGATGATAATATCAAAGATAGAAAGTATCAAAAGTTACTAAACGCTTACAAAATAGCAGAAGAAAACTGGATGTCTGCTACTGTAGGTAGTCCTAATTATGAATTAATAGAACAATCAGCTATAGATACTGAAATGGAACTAGATAATTATTGTATTGAAAAAGGTTTTAACCAAGAAGAGGGAGGATGGTTATAAATGAATAGATTCTTGCGTAATAAAGATATAATCTCACAAAAGAATCTTAATGAAGTTACTATTATAGGAGCTGGTGGTGTTGGGTCTTGCCTAATATTATCAGCTGCTATAATGGGCTTTAAAAAGATACATTTATGGGATTTTGATGAGCTTGAAGAACACAATCTAAGTACAACTATGTATCCAGAAAGTTTCTTAGGTTTATCTAAAACAAAAGCAGCTAAAGAATTAGTAAAATACTTTGGTTGCCCAACAGAAATAATAGAACACCAGCAATGGGGACCACTTGACCCGTTATCACCTTGTGTGATGATGGCTCCAGATAACATGGAAATACGTAAAATTGTATGGAGAACATGGACAAGACAAAGAAATAGAAAAGTACTTGTCGATGGACGTATGGGAGCATTGTCAATGGAAGTCATAACTTGTGACTATTTAAATGATAACTACATAAATACTTGGAAACCTAGCTCTGAAATAGAGGATGAACCGTGTACTGCAAAGCATACAATATTTACAGCCAACATAGTATCTGGCATAATGTTGTCACAAGCATTTAATGTCTTGCATAAACGTTCTTATCATTCGTATATTTGGAAGTCGTTAGCCCCTTATATGTCGAAAGAAGAAGGGCTAGTATTACCAATAAACATGGAGAAAACAAGTGATAAAGAAACAGAAACGCAAACCAGTGTCTCTGAATCCGAAAGTACTCCTGTTGTATGGAGCACCAAAAGTAGGTAAAACTACTATGCTCTCACAACTAGATAACTGTCTGATTGTAGATACTGAAAAAGGTACAAATATGTTAGAAGCATATGTACAAGAAGTAAATAACCGAGAAGAGTTAATCCAAACTCTTAAAGACGCTATGGAAGGTCACGAATTTAAATATATAGCTATAGATACTATAGATAAAGTTGTACAATGGGCTGAACAAGCTGTTTGTGCAGAATATGAAGTAGCATCTATTGCTGATTTAACATTCGGTAAAGGTTATGCGTTAGCTCGTGAAAAAGTAATGAATACTATCAATGCTTTTAGAGATATCTGTGAACATTTAATTATCGTTGGACATAGAAAGGTTGCTAGGGCAGTCATAGATGGCAAAGCCCTAGTTGAACCTGAATCTTTAGATATAACTGGTAAGCTGAAGAATCTGATTATGTCAGATTGTGATGCTATTGGTTATGTCTTAAGAGAAGACGAGAAATTAATGGTTTCATTTAAAGCAGATGAATCTATAGAAGCAGGTAGTAGATGTGAACATTTACGTGGCCAATGTATTGACTTTGATTGGTCTAACATATATAAAAAAGAAAAGGAAGGTAAATAATGGCGATATTCAGGCCTAAAGGTAGTAATTCAACAGGAAGTAATTTCTATGGAATATGTGAAATAACACTACTTGAAGTAGAAGATAAATCTTCAAACTTTAAGTGGGCTGACATTTATTTAGATATAGAAATAAAACAAAAAGGAAGTGACTATACTAAACAATTAAGAATAGCAGGCGACTTGGAAAAAGATACTAATGGTAAAATTTCAGGTGGTTCAGTTCTTAAAAGAATGT
>VTLG01004370.1_pt1 | contig 23554 bp, 36 predicted proteins | sample 4694571 | NCBI WGS metagenome assembly VTLG01 (sample SAMN12604809, study PRJNA352737) | marine metagenome | biome: ENVO:00000447; feature: ENVO:00000209|ENVO:00000569|ENVO:01000036; material: ENVO:00002151; isolation source: viral sequences binned using virsorter ...
CTGCAACACCAGTATTACTGGAGTTCATGTGCAACAAGTCCTTATAAGTGTTTGCTAATGTCTTTCCTTTTAAACTCATTATTCTCCTGTTGTTATTGTTGATGGTAAAGCTATTGCTTTAATAATAATTGGAGGAAAGTGTGTTCCACCTGTTCTGTTTCTTCCATGTGAAATATTAACTCCTCCCCCACTTGCAAGTCCAGCTATCCATCTAGTATATTCTGTTCCAGCAGTTAATCCACTTTCAGAAAATAAAATTGTATTATAATTATGGTCAGTTTCATCTAAGTAAATAGTTTGGTCTGCATCGTAAGTATGTGTTTCATCCACCTCATTAAAACTCGCATTATCTGATAAAGCAAATTTTACTCCATCGCTAAGAGCATTTAACCAAAAAGAGCATTGTATTTCTACATTCCCACTTGGTGGAGCTACAAAAGTGACCTTGAGTTCTGTTAAGTGTGCAGTTGCAAGAACTGTCATAGAACTTGAATTAACTGTAATATTAGCTTCTCCTGATGATGTTCCATCATTTTGTATTCTCGTATATCCAAGAATCATACCTGCATAAGCACTATTTTCAGCACTAAATTCTGTTCCTGAATTTTTAGCTATAAATATACCAGTTTCAGAATCAAGCAGTATTGATCCACTACTATCCAAAGTTATATTACCAGCAGTTGAAATAGTATCTCCATTAATTGTCAAATCTTTACCGACAGTTAAGTCATTCTCTACCTTAACATCCTTGTCGGCTAATTGTAGTCCTGTTACATCATCGCCTATCTTAATAGGTTTCTTATGCGAATCTAACTTATTCTCTAATTTGAGATGTTTGTCAAATTCTTCTGATGTTTTATTGTTGTTTGTAGATCCGTAAGCCATTAATCATCATACCATTTCTTGTCTTTGGTTTTCTTGTTAGGTTTCGTTTTTTTAAGTTCATTCTTGATAAAGATAATATCTTCTTTAATCTTCGCTATATCTACATTGTTTTGATTCGGTTCTTCTACATATTTCTTTATAGGAATAATCTCGTTTTTAATAGGAGATAATTGTTTTCCTACCTCTTTAAGCACTAAAGGTAATAATTTTGCTAATATGCTACTTATTATCAACTCTAAGTCCTTTAATAAATCCTCTAAGAGAACCTGCAACTACATTATCAAGCAAATCCACTAAATATGGTTCAACTGTTACATTCCAAACCTTTTTAGTATATGACCACTTTGCAAGTCCAAGAGTGATTGTTCTACCCAATCCGAAAAAGAATGTTTCTGTTACTGAACATATCTTGTCGTTTGGTATCATTTTTAAGACAATCATAGCTACTGCTGTTGCACTACAACCACCTATAAGTCCTAAGTTATTTGTCAAAAAGTCCATTTAATCTCCTTTTTTACCATTAAAACCATTCTTCCAACCACTAAGATCAACCTTAGTCATTGGCTTTGTAATTACATAATCAGGTAGTTTAATGTTCTGTATTTCAAACTTTTCTCCACCTGAGATATAAGGATCGCCATCATGTGTTCTGCTAACCTCATATAATGTTAATACTGTTTTGAAAATACCAACTCGCACTATACGAGCTGCATACTTCTTGTCTATCCAAATAAATATTATATCGTCTGTATTCAGACCTTTGCCGAAGAATATCTTTGTAGATACCACTAACCCCTCTAATGTAGAACGAAACAACATTACAACAAATCCCACTAATATCATCCACCCATAGTTTCCTATAAAGTTCGTTCCAAATTCTTTTAATTCTTCTTCGCCCATTCATTTACATTTCCATAATTAATGTTTCTAATCTATCAAATCTATCCATAACACCATCTATCTTCGTTTCTATTCTTTCTTGCCCTACTTCAAGGCTTTGAGTCTTCTCTCTATTAGCTTTTATCTTTTTAGAGTTCTCTTGTATGGTTATTTCGGAAGATTCTATTTTATTTGATGTTATACCTTGTGTATAAATAAAAGTGCCTATAATCGTCAATATGGTGATTAGTGTTCCGAGTGATATTTGTTTATTTATCATTTTTTAAACTTCTTTTTCTTTTCGCCATGATATTCGTAGGCATGACCATTGTCTTTCAATAATTCATTTACCGATTTATCTTGACCTTTCACAAACAATTCTCCAAGCACTCTACCATACTTACCAACTCCATGTGAACGAATGTCGAACTTGCCCTCATCAGAGTTCTCTAGTATATCCTTAGTAAATGCTTTGGCTTCTAATCCCTTTGCCTTTTCTTCAAGATCTCTAGTCCTAGATTCCCAAGTGTCCACACCATAGAATCTAATTCTTTTCTTTACCCACACATTAAATCCCAAGTCAATCATAGCATCGCAAGTATCTCCATCTACAATTCTAACTAATTTAGCTGAATAATTATGCTTGTCCATTATAACTCGTCTTTATGTAATTCAAAGTGGGGATAGTCCTTGAAATTAGTGTCTTTGGTTTGGAAGTCTCGATCCCAGTCATTACCCCAAATCAATTTAAATCCCATTTGCTCGGCAGTTCCTATTACATACCCTGCAAACAAAGTCATTCTCTCTAAATCTTTCCAATCAATTGGATAAGGGAGAACATCGACAGCATTGCTAGGATTAGCATTATGACGACCATCAGGGTAGCGAACCTTTGAGTTCCCTTTGTCGTAGGCTTCGTTTTGTTCTTCTTCGTTCCTATAACCTTTGAGAACTGTGCAATCCACCGATTTGATAACTTCATTGAATACCCTTTGTAGTTTAGGATGACAAGTTTTTAATTGATCTCTTGATTTTTTACCGAATTTAGGCATTATCTTTCAAGATGGAAAATAAATTCATAATCATCTGCTGCTGTCGTTGGAGTTCCACTTCTTGATATTGCTGCAAAATATACTGAAGTTGAATCATCTTCTGCTTGTAATAACATTGGAAGTGGAAACAATGAATTTCCCCCATACATGGGGTGTGTATATACTAAATTATTAACCAAATCTGTTGTCCCATCACTCCAATCTATTTTTAGCCACCCTAATACTCCTGCTGCCTTAGCAAGTGCATTTGTCCATTTTGATCCAGTTCCAACTGCTACATTTAAAGCATTTGCTAAATCTGTGGATTTCTGCATGAATATTATATCAAAGTCGTGTTCTGCATCATCTTCATTTAATATTGATATTCCTAATAACTTAGAGCAACCACCATTCCCAATAACTGCATTTGGTATGGCTGTGGGATTAAAAAATACATCGTTATCAGCATAAGCACCAGTATCAAGTGTTGGTGTTACTCTTATAACACTAAAGTTGTTTGTAGTATTTCCCATCTTTAAATCTCCTCTACTTTACAACCTTTAGCTTCATATATTTTTACATAGTCGCCAAGATTTTCTCTGTGAATAACTCTGCCGTTTGGTTTTGTTATTTTAAATTTTCCAGTTTTCTTAACTGCCTTTTTAACTGCTTTCTTCTTTGCATCAGCCATAATTTCTCCTAAGATTTTATTATTTTACCATTTTTATCAAAACTTACACCACCAAAAAATCCAATATTATCTACTCCTTTTCCCTTTTTTCCTCTTGATATTCTATCGCCAACTTCTTGCATATAGTCCATATATTTCATTTCAGAACCTTTATAATATGCTTGTTGTCCGTTGTCTTTATCTTCTGCTAAACATAGATTGTTGTTGGGATCAAGTTCAATACCGAAATCTTTATTATTAAGATTACCAATATCTTTTTTAGATTTGGATTTTTTAATTATATTTTTTTTTGACATTTAATTTCCCCATAAGGGGAGCATTACACTCCCCTTAGAGTTTATACTATTTAGTATTATGATATTTCTGTGAATATCTCAACACCATGAAGATCAACTAACTCTGTTACTGCCCAATATCCATTGGCTACTAACTGAGTTTGTGCTCCTAGTTCATTTCTATCTGTTTTGATTTCGATAAAGTTACCTGCACCAAAATCAATAAATCCTGCCCCTAAAGCAGATTTAGCATATATAGCTCCTTTCTTTTCAGTTGAATCAGAGCCATCTGCAACTTGTGGAGATGTGTAGAAGTTAATACCTGCTAGTGATGTTACAAAACCTGCACTCATGAACTGCTCGGATGCACTAGATCCACCAGCAAATGCACCATTACTACCATTAACTGCTGCAACTTGACCTAATTCGTTAGATAAACCGAAAGAACCATACATTTGTTGTGGATGTAATACTGCACTATAAGGTCTTGGAGCATCATTAGTTTCTAACGATGCAACAGCATCCATAACATCTAACCATCTTAATCCCTCTGTTGAAGCACCTTTAGATGTTGCAAAAGCATCAAATAATGCACAAATATGATTGTCAAACTCTGCTGCAACTGTATTACCAATAACACTACCTGCTTGTGCTAGATATGCTTCACTTGATCCATGTGCTACAAGATCAGTTACACCGACTGCAACACTATTTCTTAATACTTCAACTGTGTTTGCAACAGATGTTAAATCGACCAATGGAGAATCTGAACCCTCAGCACCTGCTGAATCATTTTCTACACTTCCAACTGCAACTTTAGACCATTCAGGAAAAGTTACACTAACCGAACCTTTAGCTGCTGCACCCATTGTTATCGTCTGAGGAGCAACTGCTGCTTTATTAAATTGAACAATAGCTGCTGCTGTGGTTATACCACTTGCTGAACCTACTGCTACATCTGTATCGGTTATACCCATAAGATGATTACCTGCATAACCATTCTCTACGAATGACCGAATATTCATTAAAAATTTCATTTGTTTCTCCTTGTCCTACTGGACATTTAATTTTATTTTAAATCGCTTAATGCTTTATCAGCACCTACTGGATCTTTCATAGCAAACTCTGCCCATGAACTATACCCACCAAATTCTCCTGTTCCCTTAGTTGAGTTCGCAGGTCTTTGATTTGGAGTGCCTACCGAATTAGTTTGCCCCACCCTGTTTGCAAACTTTTCCAACTTATCAAGCGATAAATCTTCTGCAATAGACTTATCTTCATCATTAGTGATGGTTTCCATAATGGAAGCTCTTTTGTTGGTTTTATAAGTGGTATATTCCTCTGCAACAGTAGATAGTTTCTCTATTTTAGCATTAGCTTCATCAAGTAATGTCTTATACTCGCCTTGCTTTTCTAGTTCCTTCTTTCTAGCAGTTTCCTGCTGTGCCTGAAGTTCCTCGAATTTAGCTTTATAAGAATTAGCTTCATCTACTGCCTTGTGCTTCTGAGCAACTACTTCATCTAATCTTGCTTTTGGAATACCTTGTTGGTCATTTGTTTCAGCTTTTGTGCTGTCATTTGTTTCGCTGTTGTTATCAGCTATGGGTGTATTTGGATTTTGTTCAGTCATTTTAGTTTCCTCTTTTGTGAGTTAAGTAACAAAATTGTGTTAAAATTCTTATACATATAATAGTTATAATTTCCTATATAAAAAAATCTTTATTTTCTTCTTCTTATTCTAATTATTTCATTGTCTGGGAAATAATCCTCTACTTTCTTATGAAACATCTTTAGTATAAACTTTTGTATTTCTTTAGGCATTGGTTGATTAAATGCTGTAACTACTCTCTTAGGTGTCATCTTTTTTAACCAATTAACCTTAGCACCATGAGATCTCCATCCCATTTGGAATCCACCATCATTAGCACCTAATAAAGTAAAGTCATTCTTAAAATCTCCTGTTAGAAAAGGTGCTTTAGAGCTTCGTGATGAAGCCGATTGTCTTTTAATCTTTCCTGATCGTTTAAGTTCTTTATATGATTTAGAGTAACCTTTGAATTTTCTTCCATATACATCTTCTTCGTCATTCCATATATGATCCTTGTATTTCCTAGTTGCTCTCTTACCTAGAGCATTAAAGAATTTTCTATCTACTATTTTACCTTTCTTTGGGGGCATCTGTTCTAAAGTCCTTGCTTTTAGCTTCTAGTTCTAGTGGTGTCCATTGATGTCTGCAATTAAATCCACCACCCTCTACAAATCTAGCTGGAAATTTCTCATCTATTTCTTTTAATGTTAATGTTCCAGCACTCCACATCTTTAAGCATATAGGTCTTGTTTTATCATCTATCGCACCTACATATCTAAACCTTTGTTTCGGATTCATCTCATCAGCCATTACTCTCCCAACACTTCGAGAATAATCGTTAAGTCCAGTCGTTATAAGTGTTTCCATTTGTGCAGTAGATAGTCCTGCTTGTTGTTGTATGGCTTGTAATATCGCTTTATCCGTTGCTCCTGATATAACTCCCTTAACTATTTCTTTCTTTAACACCTTACCCATAGATCCTAAGTGATCTGTAAAGGTTGTTTTGCTAAAGTTTGTAAGTCCTCTTAGTGTTTCTTCGGTTATATCTGCAATTAATTCCATATCCGTAAGTATTTGTCGTTGTGCTAATTCAAACCCTCCGATAATATTCTTTGCTTTAAACAATACAAGTTGTTCTATGTTTAGTTGCTCAATAGCAAATAAGAACTCATCGATGGTCTTAAACTGCACATTCTTAGATAGTTTTCTTAGATCTCTTACTATTTCTTCTTGTAATAGGTTTGTTTGTGTTGCTATTTGCTTTGCAACCTTATCTATTTGATCTTGATTAGGCATTATGCAACTGGTTTAGTTAGTGCTTCCAACAACGAACCTTGTGGCGATTCTTCTTCTTTTATTTTTGCTACTCGTTCATCGAGATATGCCTGTGCTGTTTCTCTATCAGGGAATCTATCGCTATCCATCTGCATTAAGATGTCTTTTTCATCGATGATTCCATGTGATAATTCCCAATCCCACTTGGCTCGTTGTTCTTCACTAGATAATATCTCTACATTCTCTTGATAGTCCACCTTGTCTAGTGAACCTGCATTAATATTACCCTCTACTGCTAGAATGATAGTTTCAAGCTCAAATACCTTGTTCTCGATGGTTTTCCATCTAATTACATCGGATATTCTTGAATCTGTCAGTTCTTGGTTTCTAAGTTTTATCGCCACTCCACTACTTGCTGTGCTACCCTCGACGAATGAGATATTCAAATGGTAGTTCTGTGCTAAGAGCTTATAAGAGTGCTCTATTGAGGATGAGAGAGCATCCACAGTATTAGGTGGCGATACAATGTTTAAAGTTCCGTCTAGTCCTAAAAAGGATATTTTATCTTGACCTACTTCGAGTGTATCTTTCTCGATTTGAGATCCATTTACATACATATAACCGAATGACTGAAACATAGTGTTAGCATTAGCATTAGTTTCGGCTACATTAACTTCTAAGTTAGTAGCTATTAAATCATTAGCTGGAGATGTGTCTATATAAGAATACTCAGGTCGCCCATTCTTGAAACACTCAACAAATGGTATTACACCATACGGATTGATATGCTCAGGATTGTTAGGATCATCTATAATCTTTCCAGTATTATCATAGACAAATGTATGTTCTTCATCCCAATAAGCTGTTAGTTCAGGAGTATCATCCATTACAGATGCTTTGATAGATAGTGGATATGTATAGGCAATAGGTCTTAATGGATCTTCGCCAAACATAGCTTCAAAGTCCATTATCACATCGTAATCTATCTTTCCATCTCTCCAAGTCGGTTTAAGTAGGATATGTTCTAAGAGATTGGTCATTCTTTCGGCTCTTTGCATCTTAAAGTCCTTTTCATTCAAGAATGTAGGCACATTTTCATTAGAATATTCTCTCTTAGGTGGTTTCATATACACTAGACTTATTCGGTCTATAATTCGTCTAGTTATATTAACATTAGCTACTGGAATCTTCTCTAGTAGCTTATTGCTAAAGTATTTCTTGGTGTATTTCTCATTTTGACCATTGTAAAATTCTCTTGCACACATTCTTGCTTTTCGCCATTGGTTCTTCGCATTTTGCTGTGCATCCCACTTCGATTGCTGTAATAATAGTTTGCCTATGTTTGGTATCATCTCTCAATTGCTCCTAGTGTTGGTTTAATTATTGGGAACTCATATTCTAAAAAATATCCGAGAGCATCACTACTATGGCTGAGAAGTTTGTTCGACTTATCAATATCTCTAGTGCCTTGCTTGTTTGTTACCTTTTCTAAGTCTTGAATTAAGACCTTGCATCTCGGATCAATCAATGTGTTTCCCTCCAACATTCGATTTACCGAATTAACTCTATTAATTACAGGTGGATTCTTCTTGCGAACTTTAACCTGAAATCCGTTTTGTTTAATTATGTCTATATCTGAATATGCTGCCGAAGTGTGCCTTTGAAAGCCACTCGCATCAGGATAGATTATATAGTTTGAATTAGGATATTTCTCTTTAATAGTAGCACACATTCTATCAGTAATTAAATCCCCTTGCCCTTGATGTGATAATGAAACCTCATCGAATATCCGAACTTGGTTTTTAGGGTAGAGTTGCCCCAAAACTGCACACATGGGATCGACATTTTGGTCGAGTCCGATTCGTATTGGTAATGATCTGTCATACTCACATTCTTTGACATTCTTGCTCCTTTCAAATGAATAATATGTGGACAATGCACTTATATTTACAAATTGTCCATCTCTGTATGCTTGTAACATTGTTTCGTCATAGTTTGATTCCAACAAACTGATATAACTATCAGGTAAATATGGATTGTCCGTTGTTTTTCCATGTATTAAATGTCTGTCATCATTGCCCTGTTCACAAAAGATATAATGACAGTAATGGAAACCCTCAGGACTAGAAACTATTGCTATTTCACAATCATCTGCCCCTCTCATCCTACCAATCGCTTTCTTAAAAGCTATATCGCAGTTCTTCCAACTCTCTACATCAAATTCATCGAAGCCTATATATGTGAGTTCAGCACCTACGATTCTTTGTGGCTTTTGCAACTGGTATATCTTTATCACTCCATAAGGAGTTTTAAATTTATGTTTTGCAATATTATATGTGTAGTTAATTCCATTTCTTTCAAATATCTCTCGCATTGGCTCTACAAATAATTCTTCTGCGAGGGAGAGTGTAGGGTATATTACCCATCCATTACTAATTCCATTGCTATTTCTTTTCATAATGTGATTATAGAAAATTTGCCTGATGAATATGTATGTTTTTCCGCTTCCATAGCCCGAGATCAGTCCTTTTATTGGCTTCTTAGATGTTAGAAATTCCCATTGGTGTGGTAGATAATCTTCTTGGAATAATGTTAGCTTATTAGATTCCATCAAACTCTATTTCATCTATTGGTCTAACATTGTGGTCTATTTCTTGCTTATCGGATTGACCTAATACTTGTTTGCCTAGCCAGATCAACATAGGAACATTACCCTTTTCTGCTTGTTTCCATTGTAGTTTTCTTAACTTAGTTTTTCCGTTTTCCTGCCCTTTTGTAATAAATTCGGAATAACTCTTGCGAATAAGTGATTCATCACACCCAAAAAAAGATGCAATTTCTATGTTTGTGCATCCATAACTTGCTAACTTTTCTACTTCTTTGGTGTCAATGTCGTATTTTTTAGGTCTAGCCATAAGGTAAAAATAGTAATATTATTCTTGTTTTTCTAAATATTTCTTTGTAGGAAGCATTTTTATATGTATATAATCTTCATGTCCATATACTTTTGTAGCATGAAGTGATACTATTTGTGCATCATCAAAGTAGAATATTCCATTCATAGCATCCATGTAGAACTTGACCAAATTATCTAAATCAGGTTTGCCTATTCTCCAAAATGGTGCATTGTATTTAATTATTTTCTTTTTGTTTTGAGATCTAAAGTGATTATTAGGTCTTTTATAACAAAAGGTTATGTCTAGTTCTAGTATATCTCTGGTTGGTTTAGGTGGTGCATATTGATTTGCTAGTAATATAAACTCTTTCTTGTCGTTGCTAGATGGATCGTAATGGAATCTCCCATTGTTTCTATGTCTTTGTTGTGGTTTTGGTCTAAGTTTAATTAGGAAGTTTACCATAACTTATATGATGCTCTTTTATTCCTTTCTTTGCTTATTTTACTAGCACACATCTTACATTGTGTTTGTTTTGGATAATAATCGTCAAATTCTCTTAATACATTACATTTGTAGCATAGTTTCTTACCATCAATTAATCTTTCTTTGAATCTTCTAGTTAATTCTTTATGGTGTCCTCCATTTTTTCTGTGAACTTTCATTCATCCTCCTTTTCTTCCAGTATTTCTTCCTATAATGTGCTTTAATAAAGTTATCCTTATCTCTTTTAGGTCTTAATACTCGTTTATTATTCTTTGTTATTACAAAATCTTCTTCTGTCCATACACACACTAAGTGTGGTGCTGTTCCTAATGTATTTGGATGGTTACAATTATGGATTTCTTCTATTGGTTGAAACATTAATAATGCTATGAAGTAATATTGAACTACCTCAATCATAGAGCAACCCTGCAACAAGGTGCAAGTGTAGGCGAGGTGTCGAAACGATTAACCTCATTCGGTTTCGCAAGGTTGCTCCATATATTATGCTTGTGCATTATTATCCTCTATCGGAAGCAAATCTCTATTAGGCACTAATTTTGCTTTACAACATTTACTATCATGGCTTAATTCTTCTTTCCTGTAAAAGCCATTAGACTGACATTTAGAACATACTCCAATGTAATGTCCTGTGGTATCTAATCTCCATTCTATATCCGATGCTTCTAATTCAGGTAGATCCATAAATCTTTCTTGGTTCAAGAATGTAGCTGGATGTGGAATATATTTCTTTTCCGTATTAGTAGCCTTCCAATAATCACACCACAACCTAGTTCCCTTTATTATGTCGTCTAAATTGTGTTTGTCTATAATCTTAAACCAAGTTCCCTCAGCTCTAGGTCTTGCTACTTTTCTAGGATATTTATCATACCAATCTTCAAATTCAACTAAATTTTTAATATCATCAAATTCTGTTATTATTTTTGTTTTATTTTTATTGTTATTCTTATTGTTATTATTATTATTAGGGGATGAATGTTCATTGAATGTTCCGTGAGTATTCATTGAATCATCTCCACTCTCCTCGACAAAATTAAATTTAGATGGATAAGGTCGGTTAATCTTTTGATAATCTGTCCAAGAAACAAATCTACAAAGTGTCCTATCTTCATTAAACTTAATTAACCCTAATTCTTTCATTCTTAATAATCCACTTTCAATCGAAGCAATAGTAATATTATCGGCTGGGAATATCTTAGCTTTTAACGACTTTGGATGTGTTTTTATTATACCCTCATCATCTGCATAGTTCGTCATACCTAAAAAGAGTAATCTTTCGTGTAATTTTAACTCTAAAATTTCCTCTGATGTCCAAAATGTTTTCTGTAAGATCCTGTTTCTCATGTTATTTGCTCCTTGTTTGCCTATTTAATATAATTAATTGATTACTTTAAAACAACTTCGTTTGTGTTGCTGGTTTATAACTTGCATCATATCTTTTGTTTTCTCCCTTAGGATATGGTAAAGATTGATACCTTAATTTTCTTTTAATTGTTTTTTTCTCTTTTTTTGATCCCTTTATATAGATATAACGATGTTTTGGTTTTATTCTTTTTTTTGTTAATTGAAGTTTTTTTATTATGTCTTGCATATCAGGAATCCATTCAAAATCTAGCATTTTATTATCCAACATATCGTCAAACTTTAATATTTCTTTCAATTTAAGCCAATCATCAACCGATGGATAGCTAAAACCCTTATCTAGTCTAAACCAATGTGCAGCAGTATCTTTATAACCAAACATTTCATCTAATTGACTTGCTGTGTGATTACCTTTATGCTCTCTTAAAAATTTTGCAACGACAACTCTGTCCAACTGATCTTCATTTAATCTTTTTTTTACTATTTTAAATTCATCATTAATTACTTTTTGCATTAAAACAGCTGTTCTCTTTGATGGAAATTTTGTTAAGAATGTTCTTCTAGTTGCTAAATTATAAGGAACTGGTGTTTTAAATTGATTTTTCGTTATATCTATAATATTATCCCCCTTTTTTAAAAACCAATGCGAAGAATTTTCGTGTTTTATTTGATATATATTAAATTTTTTGCAGAATAAATGATATAAACATTCACTTGCTATATAACAATGTCCAGTATATTTGTTTCTATCAACCAAACTTAAATATTCTTTTTTTAGTAAATCATCTGAAAGATTTTTTTCTATTCTATTTATAATATTTATGTTTTTTTTTAATTTTTTTTGATAATGACCTAAATTTCTAAAATGAAATTCATTCCCATCTTTGTCTATAAGCTGACTATCATTACTTGAAGTTCCAGTATATATAAAATTAGTTGCTTGATATATATATCCACTATGATTCATGTTCATATCACTAAAGCTGACAATTATTTTATATTCTTTTAACATTTTTAAAGTTTTACTTACAAAATATGATAATACATTTTTACCAACCTTGTCATCTATACACAATCTGTTTAACTCAATAACAAGATTTGAATATTCTTTTCCAGCAACACTTTCACACAATGTAGAACTTGGTGGTAATCCATAAGTGCAAACTCCCATTAAATGTAGATTTTTATTATATAGTCCAAATGCACTTAATATTTGAGGAATCCTTTTAGCATAATGTTTATTTTTCAACCATTCATAGGTTTCTTTGATGTCTATTGATTCTACCTGATATTTATTTTTTATGCTCATTTTTTAAAAAAAGTATCGCATATAAACCACACTAATACTATTAATACGATTGTTCCTATAATGTCTGTCATTTGATGCTTTTAAAAACAACTATTGCAAAGCTAGAAAAATGAACACCATCCTTATTCACTTATCATATCTCCCATATTGTTTCTCACTTCTTCAAACATATTCTGTTGCCCTGTTTTTTCCTCTTTATCTTTAATCACTTGTTTTTTTATTTTATCTTCAAACAGTTTAACATTAGGACAAATAGTTACAAGAGAATCAGCATTAATCTCCTTGCCCCTACGATACACTAACCCCTGAACTACTGTGCCTTTTCCCAGTTTAATAATTCCTTCCCAATTCACATAGTTCCTGTATTCAGGACAAACATCTGTTTTCGCCCAAGATCCATCTTCCATCTTAAATGTAATCCTTATAAATTTAGATGCAAAGCTCTTAATACCTCTACCCCTTGCTAATTTAACATTGTGTATCTTAGTTATTACACCTCTTAACATTTCATCTCCTAACCCAAACCATTATCTCGGTTTAGAAACTTTAATATTTTACACTTTGTTTTATCTACAAAATGTTTAATCGTAGTTATTTTGTTAAAGTAACTCATATTATCTATAACAAACTTATCTGCTTTTGATTTACTAGAGAAGTATGCCGAATTTTTTTTATTTCCCTCTACAAATTTGACTTCATATATAATCATTTCTTCTCCTCTTTCTTTAATTTCTTATTTACCATTAACAAGGTGTCCATTAAATACCAGTAAAAATATCCAAAAGCCATTCCTACACCTATACAAAATACTGCTAATATTGTGTGCATAATTGCATTGCTTAATGCTTCCATTTTTAGTTCTCCTTATAATATTTGGTGGCTAATATTTCTAACTCAGGTTGTTTTTCTTTAGGAACAATTACACTTGGATCGTATTTGCCCTCTTTGTTTTTTACCGATGGACTTCCAACAAATAGTCCATTCCCTGCATCTATTAATTTAAATCCTTTGATTATGATCCCATTAAGATCTAAATCAAAAAATGCTTTAATCTTACCCCAATCGCCCTTAGTCATTCTAGCTATTTTCATTTGTTTTCTCCTTTGGTTTACAAATGTGTTTAAAATGTCCTGAATCTACATATTTCATAAAAGAAAATCCCTTTTTTCTATCTTTCCCTTTTGGTTTATGTTTAACATCAATACTTGCACTACAAGACCTACATATAATTTTCATGTTGATCTCCTAAAATGGTAGTTCTTCATTGTCTTGTTCTTCTTTAGGTTGTTTTCTTAAATCTCCATCTTCCTTTTGCTCTAATGGAGATTCGGCTGATAATTCTTGTTTAACTCCATCTAGTTTTGAGATGACTTCTCCTGCTTCTTTCATTGTCATATCATTAGTAATATACTCTCCATAAGCTGCACCAACCTCATCACACATCTTTTCTATTAAGTATATTTGTTTTTTTGATGCAGGTTTTGGTGGTTGATTACTAGAGCTACCATGAAATTTATTCATTTCATCAGCCGATGCTATGGATTCTACAATTCCGATACCATAAAATCCGATCGCCCTACCAACACTTGAAGTTTCACAATTCTCATAACAACATTCTTTGGATTTAAATTCACTTGCAATTCCTGTGAATATTCTTTCTTCAATCTCAATCGTAGTTTTCATTACTACTCTTGTGTCATCGTCTGATATGATTTCTGTGGTTAAACTAAAATCATCATTTTGTCTATGTAGTTCAATTACTCTATCTTTTACTAATACATAGTCGCTACCTTTTATATCTATTACTGGAAGTTTGTTATTTTTTTCCATTGATTAATCTCCTTACCTTTAAGATGTTTATGAATTTATATATTAAAACAAGTAATCCGAGTTGGAATACCATTGTAACTATTGATTGTAATAGCCATACAAAGTCGAAAAGTGGTTCTGTCATTACTTGCTCCTATCATCAAATATATGGATAATTCTACCACTTATTTTAATAGTTATTATTTTTTTATCGGTTAATCTGACTTTATAATATTCTTCTCCTACCATAAAACCATTTACTTTTGCATTACGAAATCCTGCTAGATTTAGCTTATCTTTAATATTACTAAGATGATTCATACTTGCTCCTTGTTTTTGTTGTTGCCTACATCTAAATATGCGAATAATAAATGATAAAAACAACATTTTAATTAAATAATTGAACATTCCGAGATAAAAAAACCCCAAATCAATGAAGAAATGGGGTTCTTTATACCATCTACGGATTAGGTAGTTGGAGGGAAATTTACCAAACTTCTACAAAATTCATCTTTGCTGTATAAAGATTGGGAGCAGATTGGTTTATGGACAAACTGTTGGATTTAAGTTTAGCCATTACAATGTCCTGCTTTGTGCTGTCTGGCTGAAACAGGAATGGAATTTGTCCATTAAGAGTAAAGGTTAAGAAGTTTCCTATCATCGTGTCTTTATTTGATGATGACATAATAGGAAGATCAAAATATCCACCCTTACTATATTGACCTGACATATTTTGTTCCATATTCTTTGTAAATGTATCGTCTTTCGATAGAAAACTAAATGTTAAATCCCAACTTCTTCTACCTTGATATGACACTTCACTATAATTTTCGTTTGTATATGCTTCTTCTGGATTTTCATAATCTTCTAAATCTATATGCGACCAAGCCGATAAATCTCCCCAACTTGGTTTAGTATAATTTATATTTGTAAGATCCGAACCACTTATGGTTCTTTTATTACTAATTCCATCTGCATCATATTTAATGTTCATTGATAAGTTAGTAGAATGTGGAAATTCGTAATAACGACCTATTGATACAGAACCTACATTAATAATTTCGTTTTCAATTAGATTTGTTTGATTATCTCCTGACCACAAATTTAATCTTAATTTATTTAACTTAGAACCTGCGAAAATATCTGTTTCGTATAAACTATAACCAATATGATTAATGCTGTTTGGATCTCCTACTATTTCTTTTTGACTAGGGTGCGAATAATTGCTATTAAACTCTAAATCTCTACCTATTATTCTTGCTGTATTACAATTTGTTAATTCTATTCCTAGTCTATGATTTAATATTCCAAAATAATTTAATGATCCTAAAAAATAACCAAATTGTTTGTTTAAAGAAGAAGAATTTTTAAATGTTATATCAAATCCACAATCCTGATCATTCGCAACATTAACCCTATAACTATTCATATTAACAGGATTTAGATTCCATATACTATTTGCATTGCTTCCATTTAGTCCATCTAGGTTTGTTAATCCCATACTATCTACATAACCTATTGCCTTAGCATACTGAATATAATCCACATACAGTCGAGGAATACGAACCGAACCCCTTACATCTCTACTTAAAGCCATAATTACCTCTAATCTTATTTAACATTGTTTGTTGTCTAAGTGGTAAATATAATAATTCATTATTATTGTCATTTTTATATTTAACCACATCATTTTCACTATATTCAATCATTGTTTTTATTGGTCTATGGTATTTATTTGATTGATAATAATCTTCCCATTTTTGAGTTGATGAATCCCATTGAGCATTAATCATTTGAACCTCATCATTAACCATAACAAAAGAAGTGTCCTTAATTGGCTCTAAATCGCCATTTTTAGCCAATATTTTTATTATTTGGACATTACCCTTATATATCATAAACACCTCTGGAATATCATCTAAAAATTCTATATCTATTTCTTGTGATGTTATATTTGATTTGGTGTTCCCTAATATTTGTCCAATGAAAGATCCACTATATCTTATTGTTAAGAATTTAGGTTGTTCTACATAATCTATATTTATTTCATTTACTCTTTGTGTTAATGTTATGCTCATTAATTTTCATCCTCATTAAACATTTCTAAATTATGTAATTGATTACATTCTATATCTATTTTAGATAAATTTTTATTGACACTTGTGATTAAGAAATATGGATATACTTCTTGATCTTCTAAAATACTATATGATTGTGTTATGTCTTTTCCATAAGGTTTATTACCATAAGGATTATTATCAAAATTAATAATATCTCCAACTTCTAATAATACAGAATCTTTTATCGGCATAGAAAACTTAACAATCAAATGTTGATTTTTAAATTGAGAAAACATATAATTTCTATATTTCTCGGCTGTTGGCTTGTCTTGTATATATGGAGCATCTAGTTCTAATATGTAATTTTCTTCATCGTTAATACCATAGTAATTTTTGTAATTATCAACCAATTCATCTGAAAGCGAAACATCATCAGTAAGTTGTGATAAATTTCGTTTTGCATAATTATAAGCATATTTAACTCTACACCCACCTATACATAAATCTTCTATATTAGATTTAGTATAACTATAACTAAATAAATTATTAGTTTTTATAGTATAATCTACATCATCATCGGTATATGTATCTTTGATTGTATCTAATACAGCCATTCCATCTCTTGGTCTATATCTAAACATTAATCTTGATTGTTCACATATCTTTTCTATGATGTCTTTTGAATTTTTAACTTCGTTAATAGAAAATGCAAATTTAGATCCTCTTACACTTTCAAATGCTTTCAAATATTTTTCTGTATTCATGTTACTAAAATTCATATCTACTTCTAATAAATTCTTAATTATTTCGGCAGGATTTTCAACTAATCTTTTTTGTTCATCTATGTCCTCATCGGTATAGTAAATGTGTGTCAATCCTCCAGATTCCCCACTAGCATATCCATTAGCATTGTTAAATGCGACTAGTTCAGGAGCTGTGTCATCAATTACAATATCTATTAATTCATTTGAATCAAATATAAGTTTACCATAAGCTAATCTTAATCCTGTAACAACAAATTGTCCATTATCTTCTTCAATATTTGCACCTCCATAATGCTTTGCAGTTATATCCATTATCCAACCTGCTGTATTATCTATCGATGTATATTCATTTAAAAAATAACCCAAATCTTCTCTTTGTTGTAAATTATTTACTACAATATCATAAAATATTTTTTGTTCCGTTCCATCAGATTGTTCGTTTATTAATATTAAATCGTAAACCTCTCCATCAATTAATTTTGTTTTAAATCTCTTTTCAGTTAATAATTTATTTAGTTCATTAATATGCTTATGTTCTAAACCCATATAGTAATTAAGTCCATATAGAGTTGTATAAATAGTCATTGGATATTCAAATGAAGTTTTTATTTGAGCATTAACTTTTTGAATATTAGTATAAGGTTCGGAAACTCTACCTTTTGCATTTACAAAAAAATCTTTATTAAATACTTCTGCTTCTGCCCAATGTCTTTTTATTTTAAAATCTTTCCATTTGGTTCTTACATTTGCCTTTTGTTGATGGAATGTAGAGCTATGCCCCATATTTACTATATAATAAAATGTTAGAGCATTTGTATCTAAAGCACTAAAATTATATTCAGCACTTCTTTCAAAATAAGATTTAAAAGCCTGTCTTGATGGAATATTTGACATACTTTTGTTTGCAGTAAAATATGAACGATATGTAGATACACTTTCTACATCTGTTGCTCCATAATGCCCCATACAATACATAAGGTAATGTTCTCTAACACTATGTTTGTCTAATTCTTCGTGTAATAGTGTATGGTCGTCTGAAGAAGTAGTGCTAAATACATTACCAAGTTCGGTAGGAAAGCCACAATGTGGACTACCAGCTGAGTTCCAATAATTTATTGCACTTGATGGATTATTTGTCATTCGTTGTGGATCAAACACAAAACTTGATGGATAACCTAAAATAGCATTTGCTTGAGTTGCAGTAGATACATCATCGTATGGAATTACTTGATATTCTAAATTAAATACTAAACTTAAATCGGTAGGATAAGTAAAATCTTCCCCTGTTGCTGTATTTAATCTTTTAAAAACATTGTGAGATCCTAAAGGTTCAAAAGAAAACTTTTCTAGTCCTACTCCAAACCAACTAACCCCTGCATCATTACCAAATTGATCAGGAACATTAAGAACTAAACTAGAACCCTTAATATAATTAAAAAAAGTTCCATTGCTACCACTACTAGTATTTTGAAACCAAGAATAAGTAGGTGGATCAGCATGGTCGGTATGACCATATCTATGAAGTGTATATGCTTCGGAGTTAGCAAGATTAATAATTTCTCCTGTATCAATTTCATGTTCATCATAAGGAACTTCAACTAAATCGTGAACCCATAAAGCATTTTTTCTTACTATGTTTTCATCTTGAATAACAGTAGATGGCGACCAATTCCCTGCATGATTTGTAATCAATCTTATTTTATCTATTTCAGTCCAATATTGTGGATAGTAATGATGTTGTCGTATTGGTTCTCCTGTATTAACATAAGGCAAACAATTAACTGAATATACATTGTTTCCCATAGAAATTTGTAAAGAATCACAATTAACTAAATTAGTTTCTTCATTTATATCATAATATTCGTGGTAACCACTACCATTAATATGACTTCTAGTTGTTAGATTAAAATGTCTTACTCCCTCAACCTCTCCAATCCCTGTCTTAGCTGAAGTGTCAAAGTAAATATAAATACCATTATCATTTTGGTAATTTCCTAATACACTTTCTACATAAGGGATTGCAGGTGCTGATTCTAACTCTCCAAATAAAATAGGAATTGGTTTTAAATCATAATTCTCAAATGTGTTTATATCTTTTTCTAATACATTTTCCGTTTTTGGAAGGTCTACATAAAATGTTTCCAAGCTAATATCATCTGCATTGATTTTTACACTTTTATTGTCGTGGTCATATCTTGTTATTTTGAGTTCTGCAATTTGTATGCAATCTTCTATGGTTTCGCAAGATTGTGTTTTTAAGTAAACTCTTATATTATTTCCCATAGGATTTACTAACCTATCGGATAATTGTCCATCTCCTGTATCAATATTAGTTAATGTAAGATTTATATTTGATAATTGTATTTTTTTATTTTTTAAATCAATTTTTTCTTTCATAGCAGATATTTTAAGATCCAAATCTTCATAATATCTAGTTACAGCTGCTGTATAATCTAAACTCCCCTTTTCTCTTATGTATATATCATTAATAATTGCATTATCGCCATGAATAAATCCTATTCTATTATAATGAAGTTCATTGACTTCGATTTCAAATGTGTTCACACCTAAAACTAATTCTTCCGATGCTTGGTCTTGAAAATTTGCTACATAATTACCTATATAAAACTTAAATGGATCTGACCAATGATGATCAGATGGTTCGTCTTTTACATCTATTGATATAATATATGTTTTCCCCTCCTCTAGTCCATCTACTTCTTTATAGCAAGTGTCTGATAATATTCGTAATGTTGGACTGTTTATTCCTATTTCTCCATTACTCCAACCATCATTCCAACTATAATTATTTATATTTTCATCATCTTCTGATGGTGGAATACTTGGATTTATAATGGTATAATCATAAATAGCAGCTTGTGTTCCAAACATTTGCTTGTTGTTGGATATATAAATTATTTCATTGTAAGATGTGATTTCTACTAGATATTCTAAATTAGATACACTAGAAAATAAATCTTTTGATATTTTGTCTTTAAGAGTTATCATACCATTCCAAAATCAGTTCCTTGTCTAACAGCTTCTCTTATTTTACTTGCTAATTCTTCCTCTACAAATTGTTCACTCATTACATTTCCTGATATATGAATAGTTATTGCTTGACCACCTGCATTATTCACACCCTCCATTGGTGTAACCGATACATACTCTGCAGCTCCACCCTCTCCTACTGTGAACTGAGTAGGTTCATCTACCATACCCTCAAATCCTGTTTGTCCATGTTCTTGTTTATAAGCATTTCTTATTGAGTTTACATTTGCAAGTCCTGATGCAGTTACAGCTGCTGCAGCCATATAATTGAATGGTGGAACACCAGTTGCTAAAGCATTATTTGCAGCTGCATAAGTATCGGCTATCGCTTGTGCTATTCTTAAAGCTGCAACCACTTCTGCATTACCTCTTGTGGTTTCAAGTAAATCAGCCATGCTTCCACCTATATTTGTATTAGCAAGTGCTGTTGCTTTTGCTCGATGTTTTTCGGCTTTTGTTAATTCAAAAGTAATTTCTCCGATTTGCTTTTGCTTTTCTAAATGCTTGTCTGCAATTTCTATATTAGATTGGTCTATTTCCCTTATTTCTTCTTTTTTAACTCTTGACAAATTCATGGATTCCAAGAAACCATCTTGTAAACCATCATCAAATGTTTTCTTATCATCTTCTTCTTTTTTAAGATCCTTTAGAGCTTGTATTCTATCTTCTGTGGCTTTGATCTCATCTTCTAATTGTTTTGTCCTTTCATTACTCATATCTATTCCAACATAAGCAGCCAAAGCTGTTCTCAAATCCTTATAATTATCAACTGCAATCCCACTATCTTTTGCAATTTGTTTAACATCAATACCTGCAAATTCCATAATTTTTATAACTGCTTCAGCATTCATTTTCATAAACTCTGCATTCCACTTACCCATCCACCCAGCTGGACCAAGAGCTAGTTCTAATGCTTCATCCCAACTTTCTCCCCATATCTGAGCCCAAGTTGGAGATGTCGCCATAGCTAAATCTCTCTTTTTAATAGCTAATATTTCTTGTTCGACTGCTAATTGAGCAGAACTTGACATAGTTTCCCATGCTTCTGATTGTTTTTGTAATTCTAAATTATGAAGTCGAGTATCTTTAGTAATTGTTTCTATTGCATCAATCAGAGTTCTCATTCCATCTGCTAATTGTGGAATAGAAGCTACTGCTCTACCTAATTCTGCAGCTAAATCTGAAAACTCATTTGTTGCAATCGTTACTTGACCTACTAAAGTATCGCCTAATGCTTCGGCTGTTCCACCATATTGTCTTTCTAATGCTCCTAAAATAAGATTCTGAGCACCTAAGGTATCATTAGCATCAACCATAGCAGCAATCATTTCTCTTTCTTGTTGTGTAAATGTAGTTCCCACTTCGGATAATGCACTTATCCCCTCTTTTGGTCTATCTAATGCTTTACCTAATCGTATAGAAGATGCTTTTAAATCTTCATCCATAAATGCAGCCATATCTAAAATGGCTCTAGTTGTTCTAGGTATTACTTCTGATCCTATATTTGTAAATGTTAAAATCATTGCTTCGGCACTTAATATCATTTCATCACTAAACATTGTAGTTTTTGATAAACTATCGGCAAGTTGTCGCATTTGATATTCGGATGCACCTGCAACCTCATTGGTGGACTTTAAAACTCCTTGTAATTTTCTAACTGCTTTTTCATTTTCATTAAATTCTTTCGCCATCTTTTTAGCTGCAGCAATAGATAAATCGATCGCTTTATTAAGAACAGCCGTTCCTACTGCAACTGCAGCCATCGCTGCTCCAACTCCTGTAAATGCTCCTGCTAAAGATCCCATCGAACTACTCAAACCTTTAGTTTGAGTTTTCGCTTTTCTCATTCCTTTAGTATCGGCTTCTATGATATATTTGGTTCTATTGGTAGCCATTATTTATTTTCCTTTGGTGTAAAATTAGTTACTTCTTTTTCTATAATCATAAATGATTCCATAATCTTTACTGGAGTTTCTTGCAAGGATGGATAAGGTGGACAATTAAATTGTTTACAAAATTGATATTTTTTAATCATATTTTGCATATCTATATCTAATATTAGATTGTCATTAACTATAAACAACATTTGCTGATATAGTGATTCCCCCAATCTATCAAATCCTTTTTCTACACATTTATCGTAACATTCCTCTAGTGTTTTGTAAACATCCTCTATGTTATTGAATGTTTCCGTTTGTGCAGACAATGGATTTATAGCTTCATAAGGAAATTCACTTGGTAAACTATGACTTTTTTGCAATCCATTTAACGAAATCTGCACATTTAATCGAAGTTTTATTTCTTCAATTTTTTTTTATTCACAACTAAATAACATTTAGAAGCTACATTGATAATGTCAATGTCCGTTAATTCATTCAATGTTTCTTCCGTAAAATCAGTAACCATTAGACAACACTTAACAAATGCCGACCAATTAATATTCGTTTCACTAATTTTAGCTGTTGCAAATAATGTATTGAACTCGCATCTTTCATCAAGATTTAAATCTTTTATTTCAAATTCAATCTTGTTTTTGTATTCGCCTTGATTTGTAGTTTTCATATTATGTTGTAATTGTGATTCCTAGAACCTGCTCATTTGATCCACCAATATCTTCATCGGCAACAGCTGTAAAAGGAATAGTTTGAGTTAATATTGCTCCACCACTATCAACAGTAGATTCACCTAATAATACTTTGTCCATATCAATAGTAAATTCACTTGCTGTTGTTTCTGCAAGTTTCATATCAAGTGCTGTGCTATTATAAAAACTTGCAAGTATATCATGGACAGTTTCGTTTCTTATTACTGTTAATGAACCACCAATCTCAAACCCACCAGTCATTGCATATCCAAATGGAGCAAAAGTTCCTGATGTTATATCTGCATAATGCACTCTTTCTATCGTTCTACTTACCGATAATTCCCATGATTGAACAACTAAATCATTTCCACTTCCTAGTTCGGCTGTTGTTAAAGCCAAATTTCTGATATTTTTTGGTGTTTGTTCGTCATAAGCAGGAGAAGAAATATCTGTTGCTGAATGAACAGGCATAAATCCAGTTGCCCAGTTTATTGTTACAACAAGTTCTCCACCCTCAGTTCCAATATCTTCTGATAATGTAAATCCTGTTCCAACACATCCAGCACATTCTATTGTTTCTGCAGCTGCTTTTG
>VTLG01006101.1_pt1 | contig 23553 bp, 41 predicted proteins | sample 4694571 | NCBI WGS metagenome assembly VTLG01 (sample SAMN12604809, study PRJNA352737) | marine metagenome | biome: ENVO:00000447; feature: ENVO:00000209|ENVO:00000569|ENVO:01000036; material: ENVO:00002151; isolation source: viral sequences binned using virsorter ...
CAAGCGGTGCTGACTTCACAGTTATACTTGGCGGTAATGGTACAAGTAGAAAGCTCACAGTTAAAGATTCAGACAACAGTGAGGTATTCAAGATCGATGCTGACGGTAATGTAACAGTAGGTGGAAGCCTAACTGTAGGTACATTGACAGCACCTGGAGCATCTAGTCCGTCACAGACTGGTAATGGTGAATTAGTATTCAACACTACGACTAGCAAACTAACAGTTGGTACTGGAAGTGGTAGAGCTACGTTATCTACTGGATCACCACTAAGTGTACTTGGAACTGCAGTAATGCAGAGATTTAGATAGGAAGAACATGAGTAATATATTCAATCCATCAGCTGGCGGTACTACTACTGTAACTGATCTAAGTGGTAATAACTGGAAAGCACTCTATACAAATGGGTCAGGAACCGTCACTGAGTTAGCATTGGGAGCAGACGGTACTACCTTAGTAGGTAACGGCACTAGCTCAGCTCCTACATTTGGTAACCTGACTGACCTTAAAGGCGGTAACGACAAGGTACTTTTCACTAATAGTTCAGGGGTATTAACTGAGCTTGCGATTGGGGCTAGTGGTACATACTTAAAGTCTGCAGGTACTACGTCTAATCCTACTTGGGCTGCTGCTGGTGGTAACTGGGCAGAAATAGCTAAGGGTACAGTAAGTGCTGGTTCAGCTACTATCATAGATATATCATCGCTATCTAATTACAGATCAATTCGTGGCTGGTATACCGTTCCTGAGAAGGATGATGGCTCTGCATCTTGGCACAATATTACTGTCAATGGTTTAACTGGTAGCTCTTATTATAACAATCAACATTCGCAAATTGGCTCTACTGCATATCAAGGTGCGGTGTCAAGTGCGGATAGTAAAGTTGATACAAGTAGAAACGTCTTTACAGGATTTGGTCACTTCCAAGTCTATTTCCTTGCTGAAGGTAAAGCTACTACAAACAGAGCATCGATTGTTGGCTGGAATGAACTTTGGTCACGGTTTGATCAGAGTGTAGGCCCAGGTACTACAGGTTTATGGGAAAAATATTATTGGATATATGATGGATCATTAACTTCTGATACTGGAATCACAGCTTACAGTATGGAGATAGCTGCATCAGGTCGAACTGTAGAAGTCAATTCTGGATATAACGCTTTTTACGTTGAGGGCTACACACAGAGTTAGGAGATTTTTGATGGCTATTGAATACCGAGAATATGTTAATGAGAACGGTAAATATCGTGAATTTACTAATGAGCATGGTGTAGTTCAGCGTGAATTGATAGAGCCTTCTGAAAAGTTTTATGAAAAAAGTAACGCTAATCCACAAAGATTTGAAGCTCAATTACGCTTAGAACGCAATGCCTTTCTTGCAGCTACAGACTGGACTGTTTTACCTGACAGTCCGTTAACAAGTGATCAACAGAGTGAAGCAACACAATATAGGCAAAAGTTACGCGACCTTCCGCAAGAATACAGTGATGTCCATGAGGCAAGAACTGAGCTTTTTAAATTAGTACCTGAAAACACATTAAGTTTTCTAAAGTAAAGATAGGAGTCAGAGATGGCTGCACAAGATACATTTGAAATTATGAAACTCTCTGGCTCTACAGATGGCCGAGGGATTAACGTGACTGCGACTTCCAGTGCGGGTACAACAATCCACACTGGTAGCTCAACAGCAGCACACTACGACACGATAAACTTATATGCTACAAATATTGATACATCAGCTATCAAGCTGACTATCGAATGGGGTGGTACAACAGCAGCAGGTGATCATATCGAAGTAACGATACCGCCTGAAGCTGGGTTAGTAAAGGTAGTTGAAGGTTTACTAATCAAAGGTAATTCATCTACAGCTCTAATAGTAAAAGCCTTTGCTGGAACAACAGCTAAGATAAACATCTTTGGCGATGTAATTCGAGCGAGTACTGCCTAATGTCTAGGATGCGATCCAGTATGAGCGGCCCTATGGTTAGCCAATCGCTATCCTCTGCCTCTACCGTAGGTTTAGGCTGGGAAGGGTTAGATGTAATCGCTTCGACTACATTGACCTCTGCTGCAGCATCGTTTTCTTTTCCAGTAATTGGGGTATTTGGTGGTACTTCAAACGTGAATCTTTATCATCACATGAGAATTTTAGGTTATTTTAAAAATGACGGTTCAGAATGTGACATTCTATTTGAATGGGCAGGTGATGCTACTACATCTAAATATACTTCTGCCACAATGGACTCCGTAACACGGTCAACAAGCCCTATCAGAATCACTGGAACTTATACTAGCTCATTGGCTGGTATGCGTATGGGACATTTATATGCTAATGATAGCTGTGTAATAGATGTTCTTGGAAATAATATTACAAATACTGGGTATCATGGGACATTCCAAAGTTATTGCGGTACACATGATGACGATAATGTCTATGTAAACTGGTCTGGGGGAGACTTTTATAATGCTGGTAGTTCAGTAGATCTTTCCGAGTTAGAAGTCAAAGCAACTGCTGGCAATTTTGCAGCAGGAACTACTCTAGCCATAATTGGAAATAGATACGGAGCTTCTTCATAATGCAAAGGACACGATTAGGCCCTGTTTCTACACCTTTATCATTTAAAAATAAAGATAGTGCTTTTGAATTAATTGCAGCTGTACGAGTAGATGCATCTACCCCTAATAAACCTTCTGAAATAGGAGTATTTGTAGGTGATTATACCTTCGTATATTGTCAATGGTATATAAAGGCTTCATCTGCTGGCGATCTTGAAATAGCACTTACTACTAATGGCACTGCTAGTGACCACGATTTTATTCAAATGTATGGCGATAATGCTGGTATTGAAAAAGCAACTCAATCAGCTCAAGGAAATATCAATTTAATTTATACCGCACCACCTAGTGATGGATACGGAACTATGGGTTGGTTTACGTATGCTAAACCTTTAGGCGGTAGTGAAGGTTTGGTTGTAGGTACAAGTGGTGGTGACGCTGGTGGATCTCACATGCGAACTACTGCTTGGGCTGGAATGTACGATGAATTAGCTGGCACAAAAGCAATGGTAAGATTTGTCGGTTGTGTAAGTGGAGCTACAGATTTTAATGCACAACTTTGGGGAGTACGAACATGATCAGTGGAAATATGCGTGTTCTTGCTACTATTGCAGGTACAACTGCCAGCTCATTTGATTTCAATTCTGACAATATGGCGGGATGTACTATCTTTTGCCTTCAATATGCGTTTGCTGCAAATACATCAATGAACGCAGCTATTTCACTAAATGGTTCGACTAGTAATTTCTACCAAACCAGACATAATTTTGATGAAGCAACTAGTGCTGGTGCTGGCGGTGATACCTCACATCTAATATGGCAATGTAATGATGATTCAAATGCACCATATTTAGCTGGTGATGGTCAAACAGCTTCAGGAGATAATATCGGTGGTGAGCTATGGGTAAAGAGTAATTTACGCAGCTCCTCGTACCCCTTGCTTTATTGGAGAAATAGTCGATGGACAAGTGCAGATGATATTGCCATGACTACTTCATACGCATACAACTCTGGTATAACTGGGGCACAAATTACATCTATTTTACTTACTGCTTCTAGTGGGAATTTAAATAGTGCTCGTATGACATTATGGGGAGGATTAGGCTAATGGGCGATCTTGTACGATGGGATTGGAAAGGTGCATGGGAAGCTATGGATGGTGCTGAGGCACTGGTTCGTCCATCTAAAATGTTTGATGCTGATCGAACATACCTATATAACAACTATCAAATAGAACAAACCACAAATATGATTCAGACTATCACTGAAAATATCTCTCGCAAAAGAGCAGAGATCGGTGGCTTACGTGCTGGTATAGAAGCTGAAGACTTTACTGAAGATGACGTATCTAGTGATATCGACCGACTAAATAATGATATAAAAACTTTACAAGATAATCTTGAACAACAACAGAAAGATTTGAAACAGTTTGAAGATGATGTTTCCGTATTGGAAGCTGCATTGAAGGAAGCAACAGACGAATACGAAAAAGTTAAAGGAGATGAAGATGCACTTAAAACTTGGATTGAGTCAAACCAATAGACGCTTCAACTGTCCTTGCGATGGCTGTTGTGATACTTGTACTTGTTGAATGGAAGGTAGATCATGTCCGATCCCATTCTCACAGACATAGATCGACGTTTAGAAAGAATAGAGAACGGCATCTTCGGCAATGGTCGCGAAGGATTAATTCAAGCCGTAGCACGTTTAGATGAAAGAGTCGCAGACTCCGAAGAACACATTGAACAGATTGAAAAATCTCACAGCACATGGGCAGGTAGATTGTACTCAATGGCACTTACAGCAGGGATGTTAGTATATGGTTTTTGGGATCAAAGATAAGGATTCGACATGGCAGCAACTAATTGGATGCCTGATTGTAGACGTGTTCCTACTGGGGCTTATGGTGGCTACGGTAGCATTGAAGCTGACACGGTGGTGTGTCATAGCATTGAGGGCTGGCGTACAACTATGGATGAGTGGGCGAGCGAGAAAGAAGTAGTCCACCAAGCTAGTTATCACTTCGTAATAGACAAAGATGGAACTATTACCCAGTACGTACCAGTAAACCAAGCAGCGTGGCACGCAGGGCGTGTAGACGCTACGACAAACCCTTCTGTTGGTGTACCTTGGACTGGCTATCGTGGAGTCAATCCTAATTCACATACTATAGGCATTGGTGCTGAAGGATTTAGTGGTAAGAATTGGACACTGGCACAACACAATAGCTGTATAGCAATACTCAAGTGGCTTACTGAACAGCACAATATAATTATCCATGAAGAAAATCTAATAGGGCACTGTGATATTAGCCCTATGACACGACCAGATGATCCTGGTGATAATTGGGATAAAGAACTTTTACTTGGTGCAGCAAAAGAAAAAGTTGTACCTGAACCTATAAAGAAAGGAGATCTTGCAGCTTGGACTAATGCCTGGTTGAGCAGTCCATCAACCCCAATCCGCTATGAAGGCGGATATGAAATACATCAAATACAAATTCCGAGGAGAAAGTAATGCCACGAACGTTGCATAAAGGTTTGCGTGATTTAATAATAATTGCAGTATCTGCTGCTCTAATATCTTTAGCTGAAAATGCAGGTGACTTTGGTATACCTGCAGCATCTGCACCTATTGTTAGTGCTGGTGCATTAGCTATCTACAGGATGATTAGAGACAAGGCAAACAACAGTGGATCTTGAGTTATTAGATGAGAAATTAGCAACAGCACAACGACTACTCTACGCAGCAGAAACACGTGGAGCAAACGATCAATACCCAGAGTTTAAAGTAGTACGAGAATTACTGATGCCTGTACGTTTACAGATGCACCAGGATACAGTAGCTGCTATGAGTGCAGTATCAGAAAAACCTGTGGTAGAATCTAAACTAGACATAATCAACCAAGCTGTACAGCAGGGGTACACTGGGGAATTTTGTGATCAGTGTTTTGGTGTGAGAATGATAAAGACAGGTACTTGCAGCACATGTCAAGAATGTGGGGTAACGACAGGCTGTAGTTAATATAGAGATGAGGCCCCCCAAATGGAATTGTCGTCAGTTGAGCATCTAACCAACAAGCCTTTGCCATGGAAAGAGACTCTTGTTATCCCTATTGGCGATATACAGCTCCAGCAACAGCGAGATGTAGTTGATCTTGATAGACTCAAAGAAGTTATAGCATATGGAGTAAAGAATAATGCGTGGTATATTGGGATGGGTGACTTCATCGATATGGAATCACCGTCGAATCGTAAGAAACTTAGGGAGTCTGGTTTTTACGATAGTGTTGTTGATGCGATTGATGCGAAAGCCGAAGAACTCGAAGAAGAAATCCAGAAAATCCTAAAGCCTACTGTTGGTAGATGGCTTGGTTTGCTAGAAGGACACCATTACCATATACATCAAGACGGTACTACAAGTGACCAAAGGTTTGCGTCGTTCCTCAAGGCTCCGTTCTTAGGTACGTGTGCCTATATCAACCTTACATTCAAACCAAACAATAAATCTCACGGAAGGCCAAAGGTTCTCATATGGGCACATCATGGTCGAAGTGGGGGTAAACTACTATCCAGTCCATTGAACCAGCTAGAGCACGTTGTGAGGGGCTTTGACGCGGATATTTATTTGTTAGGTCATCACCATAAAGCAGTAGCAGGTAAACTTGCACGTATGTATGCACAGTTCAACACTACAGTTGGCTATCTCAAGAACAAAGAAATGATTATTGCATGTACTGGTTCGTTCCTGAAGGGATTCATGGAGGGTGTAAAGAGAGATGGCAGGCCAGGTGGATTATACCCTGAAGCTGCAATGATGAACCCATTAGCTCTTGGTGTTATCAAACTATGGATACGCCCAACGTATAAGAAATTGCTAGGTCAAGAGCGAGGCGGTGTGCCTACTATTGAGATGAATGTTGAGGTATAATGGAATTTAGGAGTTATGATGCAAGGTAAGAAATCAAGGAAGCCGAGTAAGAAACGTGGCTACTAAAAAGTCAATGAAAGTTGGAGGGGGTGGTCGTTTCTCCAAACTAGCAAAGCAACTCAAGCGTAAAGGCGTGCGAAATCCTAAAGCCCTGGCAGCTAGTATTGGTCGCAAGAAGTATGGTAAGGCTAAATTTCAAAAGATGGCTGCTGCTGGAAAGCGTAGGGCTTCTAAGTAGACCATTGATCTGCCATAGCTTTAGCAATGCCAGGATAAAACCTACTGCGTTCTTTCCATCTATTTTCTGATGGCCCCATTTTCCAAACTCTTTGTTCACGCCCATCTACCAACTCTGTCGGTGTGAGTAAGGGCAGATTCTTTAGCCATAGACCTGTTTTCTTACGTTCTCCATGTCCATATTCATACGGCTGTATATATTGATCTGGCTTACGAATATAAGATGATATAACTGATACTGGATTTTCTAAGCATATTTTAGGAATATTAGCATCAAGTAACATCTGCACAAAATCCAACGCTTCTTGTTGTAATCCTAGCTTTCTTTTTTCTGGAAACCATCTAGCTCCTGATACTGCGAGGTGTGTGCATGGTGGATGTGCAATCATTAAATCCCATTTGTAATTTATTATTTCTTTTACGTCGCATTGATAATGATTACCTGCAGTTTCAGATTGTAACAAGTCGCATGACCAAGCATCATGCCCTTTTGCAGCAAAGGCATCGCGTACTATACCGCTAAATTCACATGCTACTAAGACTGACATCTTCTTCATATTAATGTGTATCCATATTCGGCTATAAGAACTGCCTCTGCTATACCGTCATCTGATATTTTAGTAATCTCGCTATCCAAAGATGGATAATGTTCAAGGGCTAGATCAATAGATTCTTGTTTGTTCTTAGACAAGCCATAGTATTTTTTCCATTCTTGTGGCCTGACAGTATGTGTCTCTATCTCTAAGCCTGCACCTATACCTTCAAAAATTCCCATACATCGCACTAGAGATGCAGGTCTTGTTACTTTTTCTATAACTAATACATCAGGTAACAGGTCAAAGATGATATCCATTATTGATGGCAAGTCATAGCCGTGTCTGCCTGTACCATCCATAGGCATACGGAATACTATAGGGGCTGTGTCTTTATCGTCGTGAACAAATGCCATTCCGCCGTACACACCAGGATCAACCCCTAATATAATCACTACCAGTTTCCTTGTTCGTGCATCTCACGCTCAGCATCTCTATCTCTTTTAGCTAGAGTATACGCTATGGTTCTGTCCAAAAGATCAAGAGTTGCTACAGATTCAGCACCATCCATACAACCCTCTGCTACCTCATATAAGTTTGTTTCAAGAAACTCCTGTATACGCACTGCGTAGATACGTTCCCTAAGATCAATCAAATCTTGCAATGTGTTATCGATAATGTTTGTGTCGAAATATCTGCTCACATGATATGGGGTTATAGTTATATATCGTCCTGCGATTGATGAAATAGCTTCGGCAGCAGCTTTAATTAAAGCTCCGTTTTCTTCATGAGCCATTTGTTCTGCATGACTAGAAAAGCGAAATTCAATTTCAACTTCATTACCATTCAATGACTTCAAATGAGCAGTGCTTAATAAAGCACCAGCTTTAAAATTTATTTTTTTAGTTTCATCAACTATTTTTTTCCATTGTGATACAAGCATTTCTAATTCACTTGGAGCATCTTCGCTCTTTTTATCTGACATTTATTACCTCCTAGTAATATCTATTTTTAAAAATCTTTCTTCGTTAGTTCGCAATACGTTTACGGCTTACAACTCCACGGTTTCCAGCTTCTTCCAGCTTCTAAGTAAATAATATAAGCAGCAGTCAAATTGTCCTTTCCATTATATAAACTGAATGTATTATCTAATCTTGGGTGGTAATCTTTGCGGATTTGCATGTAACCTAAAGCCCTACCTTGATCACCAGTGGCATACCATCGCAAACTTGACTCGCAAAATGCAACTGACTCTACTTTATGGTACATGTAGCTCGGCCACGGACTGTTTAAGTACGCTTCTTGGAACAAAATGTACCGTTCCTGCATGTATTCAGGCATGTTTGAACGTGCCTCAGCATTACTTTGCGGAAAAAACGCCCATACGAGGCTTACAATGGCTATGAGCAAAAAAGGAGGGATACTGCGTCTCACAGGAGGACGAAACGCAGTACCCCAATTAGGTGACGCTGTTAAGGAGAAAGGAATAATCCTTACAGGTCTTTTTGAGAGGTCGAATAGAGGGAAAGAGAAATAACCACCTATTCTTTTTTTAGAGTATGTAATAATATTTTTCATGTCAACTACTCCCTTATCTTAGACGCTTTATATTGAGAGCAGAATGGTTGTACCGAGCAGTAAGATTCACATCGTATATCTTCTCCTGGCCGTTCAACTATACTATTTCCCTTTTTGTTAGACTTCATCCAAGATTGTGCATCTTGCATAGAATCAAGTAATCGAAATGCCGACTTCCTTCCATTGCCCATAACTGCAAATTTTGTAGGTCGTGTCCATTTATCTTCTGATGTACAGAATGGAAGCTGTTCTTTTGCCTGTTCGTGCATCTGAATACGACTACGCAAAAATTCTTCTACTCGTTCATCAGTCCACATGCGTATCTTATATTCAACGACTTGTGATGCTGGATAGTTTTGTTCATTGAGTGCTTTTGTCTTACTCCAGTCTCGTAGGATAAAAACGGCTGCAACATGCTCAACTTCCCATCCTTCCTGGCGTCCTAACCAACCATAGATATTGAGCTGTTGTTCTCTTTCTATGCGTACACCATTTATAATCTCCCACACTGACGCGGTTTTGAGATCATATATGGTCTTTGTTTCCCTGTCGTATACGTCTGCTTGTCCTGAAAGAGTAACTCCATCTAGCTCTGCAAACATTCTATGTTCACTTACTAGCGTTTCTCCACCATCTTCTTCGATGGCAGATTCAACTACTTTATGGGTGGCACTACCTAGTAATGACCATATCCTGTCTGAAGCATCTTCTTCTATTTGTTCTCGAAACTTACGACGTAGTGCGACTATTCTAGGTGGGTCTAGTAACTCTGTTGCTGAGTAGTCCGCTTGTGAGTCATGCGACTTGCCCCAGTATTCAATACTTTGTACTAAAAACTTAGGCAGATTCTCCTTGTTTGTAATCAATTCCCTCTCCTTTTATCAACCAACCTTGTTCCTCTGCCCAGATGCTATGCTCACTTACGTAGCGATTGCAACCGTGACAGCATGGAACTAGATTGTCCTCCTTGTGAACTGCTATTATTCCACCGCCCCTACCTCTTGTCAATCGTTCATGTACACCTTGTACGAAATGTGTACAATCAGGTGATCGTATAATACAGTGCTTCCTTCCATTCCCTACTGCCTGTTTGACATACGGAACACGTACTTCTTTATAAAACTTAGCCATTTTTTTACTACGAGCATTTAACCTAGATCTTTTCATAGGCTTAGTACTACGCTTCATAGGGCTACGCTTCATTCAAATCGCTTTCTTCACCATTCACCGCCACGATTATATCTTTTACCTAAACGTCACACCAATTGCATGTTAGATATTGAGGCAATACAGCCGAGCCACAACACGGGCAAGAATGAACATTAAATAGTTTCAATCTTTTCCATGCCTTGTCGACTTCTTCTCTATTCACTCGATGCAAGATACATCCAATCCCAAGATCAATTTCTTTTATCATTTCAAACTCCACTCCCTACTAGCACCGTTCTTGTACTGCCCAGATAGAGACATCTTGGCTTCCATCTTATATGTTTCTTCAAACTGCCTACCAATGGGGTGCGACTTTGTGTAGCCACAATACTTACACTTCCCTATGATCTTTCGATATCTTTTTCTCGATGGAACATGGTAATTATTTTTAGTCCACCGTTCATGAGCTTCTTCATGAGTTTCTAAAACCAGGTGATGTGGGGGGCATTTCTTAACTTCTCTCTCTGTCATAGTACTTCCTCTATCTGCCCTAATGTTTGAATCAACTGTTGCACAAGTGTACGCAAACGTTGACTTAGTTTTCAGTATACCTCAAAAACCTAATGCTGACGTGGGGGGTTGACAAGTGTGTTACGCTTAGAAAGCGAAGCGACAAGCCTTAAGCATTTGAAGCAAGCGTCAGGGGACGCTTTATTCTAAATATCATTATTCTTTTCTAACACTGTACCTCTTGTTTCTGCCTTCTTGTTCACTTGAAAGGTGATTAGAGGAAGATAGTATTCTACTAGCCCATGAAACACTCTTTTCGTAGTATTCTGCAAATTGCGAGGGAGTAACAGATCCTTCATTCCATATGTAATCTAATTGTTCGTTAGTGAGTTCAGCAGTAGTCGTTGCTTTTTCTTCTGGTTCTTCTGGTTCAGGGAAATCTTCAGGTGACATATGGTAGATGCCTTTAATCTCTGTATACCACCCTTCTTCTGTTTGCGTTTTAGGCATAACCCACCTGTACGCAATAGGATCTTCTAAATTGAAATCATTAGCCTTCGTTAGTGTTAGTCTTTGGAACATAACATCTCCATCATGAGCACCTTCAAGCCTAAAAATGGCGTCAGCTGCTGCATCTTGCATAACTGAACCAAATACATTCGACCCACTTCCATTTCTTGCAGTATGCCCAATAGCAAACCACGCACATTGAAAGCTATTTAGCGTATCCATAGTACGATTTACCTGTACATCATCGATAAGTGATGTACCACTACGCGATAAAGAATCCAGGATAACAAGATCTATTTTTTCCTTGTCTATAATTGTTCTGATACTTGTTGACAGTGCTGTTAGCGTCTTGCCCCTAGCGTGTACCATTCTCAAAGGGCGTGTACGTTCTAAACCCAACGCACCATTCAACATACCTAACCTCATACCTAAACCCTTCTCAGAACGCTCTAGGTTGACGTACAATACGTTTACTTTATTTGATGTGGGTGTAACTATACCTTGCTTACCACTGTCTAAGCACACAGCTAACAGAAGCGAGAACCAACTTTTACCAGTTCCAGGAGATGCAAAAAGAATTGTACCAGCATCTTCCAGTATGAAAGGTTCTACAAGCCAGGGTAAAGGGGTAGGCAGTATACCGTGTGTTAATGTTACTTCAACAGAGCTTGACCATTTTTCATAAGCATCACGGCAAAACGTTAGCATGTCACTTGACGCTGTTGATTCATGATACTCTGGTATATCAAATGGTAGCTTCATGTATGCACGATGTGCTGAATTAATTAACCTTGTTCTTGATTCTCTTTTGTCTAGTGCCAGGTCATCTTCATCTAATATATGGTTATCAAACAAAACACTTACCCTAGCGTATGGGTGAGATCTTTCTACTCTAATATTATCTGCTACAAATCTAAGATAATGCTCTTTCCCTAATTTCTTTTTGGCGATTACCTTTTGTGAATCAGCCCACCAATCTAGTGCCATTCTTTACCGTCCTTTTACTTGGTTGTGCGTTATACTTCTGTTCAAAATATTCTCTGTCATTCATGGGGGGTAACAATTCTAACTGACAGAAATGCAATTCTCCACTGTCGGCGTTAAATGTCTTCAAGCCAGACCTAAAAGCCTCTATTGTTACTTCATCTTTGCATATTGGACAAGATTGTATAGGGATATTTAAATACTTTGCGTAATGTCTCACCGCAGTACGCTTCCTAATTTATCTGAAAAGTTAAGCTGTACTGCATCTAACTCTACTTTAGGCAAAGAATAATAAACGTATTGACCCTTCATTGTTCTTTCTAAGTAGCCATCTTCTGCTAACTTCCTAGCATTCCTGTCGCCACTTGTTCCTAGCCAGCCCCAGGGTGTTTGTCTCTTTTGTAGATCCCATGACGGTACTGGTTCAGGGTGTCTTGCCTCTACTACCTTTAATACAATCTCTTTTTGTGTGAATTTCATTTGTTTACCTCTCTATCAAAAAAATCTTGAAGTCCTGACTTGGGGATTCGGACAGCATTACCTATGCGAACCGAAGGTAATCTATCTTCCCAACACATGGTGTATATAGTTTGTTTATGCAGTTTGAATTTCTCTGCAATCTCGTCGACGGTGTAAAATTCTTCGTCGATACTGAATGGCTTCATTGTCTCCTCCTTTTGTTATAGCCCCTTGACCCTGTCACTCCCCAGTTATAGAACCGCTGTCGGTTGCAGTTCTCAGAGTCAAGAGGCTTCTGAATAATTACCCTGGAATACCGTCTCGCCTCCATAGACTATGGTTTGCTCCTGTACCATTTTCTTCTCCAGGGCAGAAATATTTAGCTGGAACTGATTGTCCGTCGATTTCATCATAAACTTGCCATTGTGCTTTTGTCTGTATCAACTTAGTGCCTTCATGTTCAGGACAGTAAAGCGTCATACCTGGTTGGTATTCAGCACTTGGCTGTTCTGGTGAAGCTGTTGGTCTTGATGCTTGTGCTTGAACAGGTCTAGCTGACCCTGTACTACCACCCATTGGCGGTGCAGTACCAAACAGCCCTTCCATCTGATCTATGTGCGATACGATCAGTTCTAAGTCTGTTACAAGGGGTCGCCACTCGATTAAGTGGTTACGGTACATTCTTTGTACCTTGACCTCCCATAATTTTTCTTGCGATTCATCAGTCATTTTAAACCCTCCTATTATTGCTGCGTTTATTATTGCTGATTTGCCAGGTATTAATTTACCTGTGCCATGTTCGATAGTAGTGTTAGTTCTGATTGCTTTATCCTTATACTGTCATCATACATTTGTATGTTTTTATTTGCTTCATTGACGTTTCGCCTATGTTCTAAGCCCTCAAGATAAAGTTCTTGATACTCACTATTATTGTCTAATTGTATTAGTGTTGAATTGTCCCTAATCTCTTTTGACCTTCCTTCAGGTGTTATTTTTGCCTTTATTATTGAGCATAGATACTCACAGTGTTTTGCCATAGCCAGTTCTTCGTATAAAAAATCCCTGGCTTCGCTTCTGTCGAATATCAGAGTTTGTGTTTCTTTTTGAACACCCTCAAATCTCTCTAATACTTCCAATGACCATTCCCTTGAATCCACTATTAATCCTCAGCTTGTAAGATAAGGTTCTGTGGTTCTTTTTGAACAGTGACAAAACCATCGGTTACATCGTATCGAATACGACCAAATACTTTCTTTACATCAAGAATAGTAACTGGTGATCGCAATTCTACTTCCATAACACGACCATCTTGACGGCGTGGCTTTTCATTATGTCTAATAAAGTAAGCCAGGTTTTGACCTATGGCGTATGCTTTCTTTCCTACATGAAGTTTTGCTTCATCTAAATCTTTAACTTCTATAACTGATTCCATGAATCCTCCTTATGTGACTATGATTATATATCATGTACAGACTACAATCAAATGCGTTATTTCGAGTTTGTGTAGCTTTCTATATGTCTCCCTTTTTTCATTTCTGTTAGAACCCTCCGCATATCATCGATTAAATCGTACATTAATACACGATGTTTTCCTGTTTCCACACTTGGTTCTAAGTAATCAAGTTCCCTTACTATTAAATCCAAGCGATACTCTATTTTCCTGTCCTCTAAATCTTTTGATACTTGTTCAGGGTAATCTTCCCAGAACCGATCCCAATACTGATCACTGTTATTATTACTCATAATATTTCTCCTTTCATTATCACGATTCCAAGTGTCAAGCCAGCGGCAATGCCTGTTGTTAATCCCAGGATATAACACATAATTTCCATCATTGTCTAACCTCATTACGTCTTACTCCTATTGTTTCTGAAGTTTGATGATGGAAGTCTTCTAGACTTAAAGCCCCAGCTTCATTGCCCTCATCATCACTCATTGCAAAAAGTGCTGTACTATCATCCAGGTGCAAAACTAAAGGTTGGTAGCTCCACCCCATTGCATCTGATTCAGCTGTAGAAAAGTACCGTATTGCTACAATCTTTCTTCCTACTAATTTTATTCGTAGTTCGTTTTCGTATTCTCTCTGGTTCATTGTCTATCCTCCAATTAGTTCTATCTTTCATTTTGTATTAGTTACTCCTCATAACCACCCACTCAGCTCCATTCCATCTTCTCTGTAAAACCATGAGATAGAACAGCTAGGTAACATCTCTTTTATCTTGTCATGGATTCCTTGAGGGGGGCTCCATGCAGTATCGAATTGTAACTGTATTTCATCAGGGAAAAAGTCATTGTCTTGTTGCGTCGCTTCCCACTTTGTCCCCCAGGTTTCTATGCACCAATCATAGCCAAAGTCGTTATACCATTTAGCAAATGGGTGCTTTAGACTTTCCATAAAATCTTCTGGTTCGTCTTCTCTACTGGGTGCAGATTCTGGGTAGGGAATAATCTTTGAAAAGACTATCTCCCCTTCCTCGAAGCAAGTTTCCAAGAAGTGCTTCATTTCTTCCGTGCTCCCTTTCTTATCTGCCATTATTATTACTTCGTTTTGACACCAATTAGGCATTGATATCTCCTCCTTTCTAGCAATACTCTCTCAGATATTTTTGATATTCTTTCTCAAGCCTGATAACTCTTTCTGAAACTCTTTCTTGATTGTTTTTTATGAACGGACTATCTGCCACTGATATGCCATCCCACGCTTCAGCAAACATAGAAGTGCTATCCCATTTATAACAATCAATATCTTCATCATAATCGCCCAAGAATTGAGAATCGCGAACGAAAATCCAGTCATCATACACTCTTATTTCTTTTGGTGAATAAGAAAGTCCTCGATTTCCTAACCACACTCTAGCCATTTCTGTTGTTAATTCATTACTCATTTCTTTTTCTCTTTTCCAGTATGAACCTTAGCCATACTAGGAATAAATCAAGCCAGGGCTTGAGCTATCCCTAGTAAAACAAGCCTCCTAATTTGTTGTACGTTCTATCATGCCTTCGACATTTTCGCGGTGGATTTCTGAGAACCATAACTTCATCATTTGGTCATCAGTAGACTTCCCACCGCCGACGTAATCAAAAGCGGAATAGATTCTTTCGCGAAAACGTTCCCAATACACTTCCATATCATCTTCACAATGCCTAAAGGTATGGTAATCATCAAGACGAAAATCTATCCTCTTTAGCATGTTGAATAAATCCACTTGCAATTCGTCCATAGTCGCTTTCTCTGCGTCTAAAAATTCTTGTGCTGTTCTTTTCATTGTCTTTCCTTTCAATTATGTAGGCGGTTAACTTCCCTCTATTGTGCTAACTCTTACATTGTCATAGGTATTACTATGTCTCTCTACACATAACCCTATTGGAATATTACCTACCAGATAGCTTTTGCTACCTCTCTACTGACTAGTATACATGATACCATATAGCATGTCAAGTAATTATTTTATTAAATTTTCCTTGCATGAATCGTGTATCGAAAAAATCAATGTCGTATCTGTTGATTTTATTTGTCTCCTCTCTCCAGGATTAACACCTTTACATACTATGCAAATATCTTCAGGCGTTTCTATTACAATCTTCCTTCTCGAACTGACATAGATGCTATCTGTTTTATTAATTGCAATCTCTAGTGTTCTCATCTTAATTTAAGAAACTTTTTTCTCTTTTCTCTGGTGCTGTTCTCTTTTTTCTAGGTAGCCAGTGCAATATAAATACTGTTGATATATCAAATATGTTATTGCTGCTCCTATTATCAATGCTCCTAATAAATCCATATGTCTTTTCTCTTTCCTGGCCAGGTGATTTTTCTGGCCGTGTTGTCCTTTTCTTATACTATTTATCCCACTCAATACTAGGCACTGTCACAGTTTTGAGATTGTCGTAATCTTCAGATTCAATGCTTTTATGTATAGCTATAAAAAGATTAGATAAATTTATAAAATAATCCCTCTCTCTGTCCTCTATAAAAAGAACAGTTTCAGCAGATGAGCTTAAAGCCATTGCTATGTGGTATATCGCGTCTGTTGATAAATCAAACTTCATTTTCTATCCTCCTTTTAATAATTCAGCTGTTCCTACTTTACTTTCCATCATCAGTCGTACATTTTCCCGATGGGTTTCGTCCCAAGCATCGACCCATTGAATGCCACTCGCTTCATACATTTCCAACAAGTAAATATCAATGTATTTTTTTATCTCTTTTTCTGTTGGTTCAATCTCAAAGTTACCTCTGCCTACGCCATCAATTATTATTTTTTCAAACATGTAATAATCTTGTGTGTTGGCTTTTATCCGTTCGAGTGTGGGAATCTTAGATGGATCTGCAATAGCTTTTTCAAAGTATTGTATCCGTTCTTTTGCTCGTTCTCTCATTGACTTTATTACGTGATTTTCCGTCATATTTTCTGACATTTTGTTGTCTCCTTACTTTCTTGGCCAGGTAATTAAATTGCCATTATCAATGCGTGTATGTGCTACTTCTCCAATAATTATTGGCGTAACTGGTTGATCTTCATCTAATAAAACTTTTGCTACCGTATCCATATTTGTTTCTTTCCAATGGCTAACCTCCATATCTAAGGCATAGGAACAATCGCACTCATCTGAATCGCCACTGCGAAATAATTGATCGTGATCTTTATCTTCGCAAGTACTAAAATGTTCTTGTTGCTCTACTTGTAAAGCTCCTTCTAAAAATTGCACTAATTTTTCACGACTTGCTGATATTCCAATATTGCTAGTCTCAAACATTAGGTATACTTGTCCTATATAGAAGTCGGTATCTAGTTTTGCCAACCAATTTGCAGCTTGCTTTATCTCTGTTTCTGTATATGTCATTGTCTTCTCTTTCCCTTCAGATTGACCAATTATCAATCTATCAATCCATCGATATGCTCGATGAATCGATAGAGTAACATTAGCTCTCTTGCATATACTGGTTACAAGCTAGTACAACACTTCCCAGGACTTGCTTTTTTCCTTGCTTACTCCACTTGTTAGGGGCCTGACCGTCTAATAGTAATAGTGCTGTTTTTAGTTCGTTGATTAGGTTGATATGTTCTTTACTACGTTTAAAGTGCTTGTCATTTTCCTTCCTCGCCCATTCGTAGATCTCCTTGAATGGATATACTTGTTGTTCTTTTTTATTTTCAAAGTCTAGTCGATCAATGATGTTAAAAGATTTATCAATTATATAAACTCCATTATCTCCTTTGGCAGATCCGTTATATTCTGGTATTGTTCCGACATATGCAGTTTCTGCCATATCATCTGCTAGCATGTTATGGAACATCTTATACAGATCATTCATACCAGCATTGTCACCAGCTAAACCGTATTCTTTCGCTACTTCTAGGACTGGCTCGACTGTATCTCGTCCACCATTCCAATGCAGATAGATCGCAACGTCACTATCTACCATGTTAATTACTGCTCGATTACCCATCATTTTTCTCCTTTACTTTTTATTACTTGCCTAGTGTACATTATAAGTGTCACTAGTGCAAGCAATATTTTTAGTTCCTGGCCAGGTTATTTCTCTGGTCGTGTTGGCTTTTAGTTTGTTTTCTTTGCATTTTCTAAAGCTAAGTTAGCTTTTTTTACTTGTTGGCTATGCGTAGCAAATGCGATTGTTCCTGTAAAATCTTTATTGAAACACAATCCACAATCTTCGCAAGATATATCTTTTGTTTGTTCTACACATGGGATCACTGTTTCGTCTTCGATTTTGTAGGCTTTGTCGCTTTCAAATTCCATAACTACAATGGCAGCTCGATATCCTTGTTTCTTTGCTTGCTTAATGTCGCCAACAGTCTCACAAGATGCACGGACAATAACATCTGACCAAGACTTAACATTTACATCACGCCATGAATGTGTATATGTCCAAACTGGTTGATTGCGTCTTTTCGTGTATCGTTTCGCTGCTTGACTAACGATTGAAGCAGAGAGATCATCTTTACAATCTCCTACTGCATGCAATCGCAACGGTGCCCAAGATTTTAGGTTGTCTATTTCTTCAGCTTCTGCATTAGCTACCATGATGTGATCGCCTACTGCATTGTTAAGCTTGCGTGTGTGCAGTGCCATTCTTCCATTTTCTGCATAACAACCGTTTCCCATAAAGGCACAATCTGACGGACAAGACTCTTGGCTTGCGTATGTTATCGCTATTGCACCAGTCTTCTTATTTTTGCTTGATGCCACTGCACTGGCTAGATGTGATTTATGCATTGTCTTTTCTCTTTCCTGGCCAGGTTTTTTTCTGGCCACTATTGATCCATCAAAAATAATGAATCAATCAAGCTGACAAACGGATCGCTTATCGGCTCGACTGATAGATCATTTATTTCTGGCAAGTAATCTGTATTCTTCCTTGCGTCACTGTTGCTATCAAGAACGCGTTATTCCCTGGGTGAAAACATTCATGTAGCGATCCACGATTGCGAACAATATCAAACAATGATCGATCCGCTTTACCAGCTACGATCTTGTTTCCTTGCTCGTCAAGCGTGATAATTATCTGATCATTGTTGTATTCAATTTTTACCGATTCACCACGCTTAAATCCGTGATCTGTTAAGAATCTGTTAGTCTTTGATTCCTCTAACCACACGCGGACTTTTTCGACTGTTTCACCTCTTGAATTTTTGCGATCATTTTTCTTTGTTGCGAATTGATATTCCATTTTTAGAATCTCCATATCTTAGGTGCTTGTGAATCATTTACAAAGTCGTAAACAGTTTCAAATTGATCGACTAACTGAACATCGAAACGCTCGTTAGCCGTGTCTTGATTGTCATGATCGTGTATTGCGTGATCGTAACTTTCCTCAATTGCGTATTCCATTGCTTGTTTTTTGTTTTCAGCAGCGAACGTCATTACATACGTATCACGGTATATAGTGCATTCATTCTCTCTGCAAAACTCATGAGGAGTTATTGCAATCTTATATTTTTTCATTGTCTTTCTCTTTTCTTGACTATAATTTATTAGTCATCAATGCGATCGATCGGAATCGATCACACTGCCGATCAATAAATTACTGTAAAGGGAATCTAAACTCTTTGATATTTGGCCATCTTGTACCTTTACCAAGATTAGACGTTACGACTAACTCAAAAATAAAACCTAAATCTTGAGCTTGTGACACTGTTCTATCTGTGAAGGTTTTTTGATTAAGTAATTTTGCTAATCTCTTACCTTGTGCGTTAATCGGATATAGGTATTCTTGTCCATAATTATTTCTTTGTTCTACCTCAATCAAATTGTCCATAATAAAATCCCTTTCTATTTTCTTTGTTACTGACCAGTATACACTACCATGTATATGTGTCAATAGATATTATAAAAAAAGTTAAGAAAGTTTTAAGAAATTTTCAGGAAAAAAATCAAGCCGCCGAATAGGATTAATAGTATTTTCTAGGGAGTAAGCAAGGGTGTTAATTGTGTTGTGTTTTTGCTGCTGGTATTGTGGTTTTGTTGCTGGTGACTTCGTCAACCCGTCGCCAGCTTCACGCGAGTAGCACATGCGTTCTAGTAGCACATGTGTTCTGCCACCAGCACATATGTTCTAAAGTAGGGGGGTGCAGGCCAACGGCGTCAGGCCACACCGCAGAATAAGGAGGGACGATCAGCGACAAGTACTCGTAAGCCAGTCTATCTTGCCAGCCAAGAGCTTGACACGGTTGCAGATGCCCCTGATACTGTTTCCTATGGACACAGAAATACAAGCATTGGTAGACCAGTTAGATCCAGAGCGTGATTATGGGGAGTTTAGTTACCATGAGATAGTGGATGGTTGTTTAGATGGGCGGTTTGTTATCAAGCCTGGCGACCCTGTACCTGTTTTACGGAACAGAGGAAAGTCAATGCGAGGTACTGGGCGGACGTTGGAATTAGCGAAACCCAGGGAGCGTAAACATTTTGTAACACGATTTGAAGAATACGCGACAAATGATTTTGAAGTAGCGTATAATTCACTTATGGATTTGGTAAAGAAGCGTGACGTTAAGGCTGTCATGTACTTTATGGATCGAGTAATGGGTAAGCCTAGAGAAACGAGAGATGTAGCGAGTTCAGAGATGATGGCTACATTCATTGCATCTTTAGCAGGTACTCGAATGGCCCAAGTAGAGCAGCCAGAGCCGAAAGTGATTATTGATGCAACGGACTACCGAGAGGCCTGATGGTATAGAAGGTATCGAACTAACGATACGGAAGTTACGTGCTGCGTTAGTTAAGACCCAAACGTGGGCTGAGGAAATGGAAATGGACGAATTTTTGGACTCACCGTTTGCTAGTTTGAGTAACGAAGCGAAGATTGCGTTTTGGGTAGGGCACGTACAGGGTATAGAAAATGCCCTTGTTATATTAGAAGAAGCTGCTGATGATTCTTGAATATCCTAGACCGTTAGTTTGGGATTGGTTAAAGGACTTTGGAGCTGAGGGGTATCAACCTTTTTCATGGCAAGCTGAACACATACATTCACGTTCTGAGAATAGAATCATAGCTGCATGTGGTCGTCGTGCAGGCAAGTCTACTGCTATTGTAGCTGAGGCATGGCGTGAATTAACACAACCGCCTGACGTTGTAGCAGGTGTAGAGCATCAACCATTGGTCTATATTATTGCTCCTAACTACGAATTGACTATGCGTGTATGGGAACCATTTGTAAAATCCTGTATATCAGACCCTACGAGCAGTAATGCACCTATCTTGTCTGAATTAGTGACTAGTTATAATAAAGAACGACGTTTAATTGAATTGAAAACAGGTGCACGCATACAGGCTAAGTCTGCTGATAACGAAGTATCATTACAGGGAGACAGAGTAACAGCAGCAATTATAGATGAAGCTCACGATGTCGCTGATAGTGCAAGGAACGAGTTCATGCCAGCGTTGACAGACGCTAAGGGCCGTCTCATTGCGATTGGCGTACCACAGAGCAATAACTGGTTCAGGTCGTACTGGGAACGTGGACAATCTACTTTGCATGAAGATAACGATTACTATTCATTTTCTGTGCCTACTACTGCTAATCCAACTATCGACGCGAGCGTTGTCGAAGAAGCACGGCTGGAATATCCAGAGATTGAGTTTCGTCAACGATTTTTAGCCGAATGGGCCGAATCAGAAGGTAAAGTTTTCAAAAATGTTGATGACTGTTTCAATGGAAAACTACAATCATGGCAAAAAGGTAAACACTATTTAATGGGTTTGGATGTAGCGAAACAGCACGACTATACAGTGGCATATGTTATCGATATTAAAGACATGTCAATAGTGGCATCTGACAGATTCAATGGGCTGTCATATACAGCTTTGGGGCCTCGTATTGCTAGTCTGTACCAAGAGTACAAGTGCCAGACAATACACTTAGATGCGACTGGGGTGGGTGAAGCTGTCAAGGATATTTTGGTGGACGAAGGGTGTCATGTTACGAATTTTAAATTCACCAATCAAAGCAAGGCACAATTAGTTTCTACCCTAGTTGCAGAGGTTGAACATAAAAGAGTACACTTTCCCTATGACGATGAGCAGTTGCGACGAGAGTTGAAACTGTTTGAAGGAAAAGTAATGGCAGGGGGTACTATTCACTACTCCGCCCCTCCAGGCTACTTTGATGACTGCGTTATGGCAGCAGGTCTTACTGTCATGCTTGCAAAACAACGCCAACCACGTAAAATAAACATGAATAACAAATATTTGACATTTAATAATACAAACAAACGTAGATTCTTGACAGGTGTTGCATGAACGCAGATCAGGCATACAGACGATTTGAATATCTAAAGTCCAACGTATATGGAAATCTTCTTAACGAATTTCAACTAGATGAAGATCTTATAAGTGGTGACTTTGCACGTACTATCATTCCAGATGAATGGATGGACGAAGGACTAGACCCTACTGTACCTCCAACAGCATATAACGCAGTAACTAATGCAGCAGACCATATACTTGCTGCACCACGTAACTATGTACCTGTACGCCCAGTCAAAGATTCTGCGGAAGCTGCACGTGAACGAGCAGAAAACCAACGAAGATTCCATGATATGTGGTGGTCACGTGTATATGAGGATCAAGGTGCTCCATTAGAGCGCGGTAAGAAAAAACTTATTCGTGGGAAAATGGTACTTAAGAAAACGGTACGCTTTGATTTACTTCCTGATATGCCAGAAGATCCTACATCTGAAGATAAAAGAAAGTTTAGTAGGGCATTACGGCGAATTGCACGGTCAAAATTTCTATGGAATTTAGATGTATGTCCTCCAGAAAACGTTTTTGAAGATCCAGTAAATCCCTGGGATCCAGAATATGTATATGAAGAATACGAAATATTTGCCAGTGAAGTAGTCAAACGATACCCAAACCTCATGGATCAATATGGAGTTGGGGATCCTATGAGCAAATTGCCATATGTAGAAATGTGGACTAAGCCGTATAAAGACGATCCTGGTAGCTATATGGTATGGATTGATGGCTCAATAGTTCACGAAGCAGATAATCCCTATTCATGGGAGACACGATTTTCTGAAGAAGATAATCTTGATTACGATGGATATGTACCATATGTCATTACTGATCCTGGTTTCGGAGATGTAGATGGCGATAATAAACCAGAAGATAGATATGCCTCTATTCTCAAGCCTATACGTTCAGTTCTTACCTCAGAGGCTCGTTTTTTGACTGAAATGGAAGCATGGTTACGTATGTATGTATTCCCTGCTCTAGTTACTGTCAACATGGATGAGCTAGAAGATGGTGAAAAAGAAATACGTTTAGGGCCAGGATCTCACGTAAACATTAGACCTGACCAAAGTTTAGACTTATTGCGATGGGGTGAAGCTCCAATAACACTAATGCAGGGTTTGCAACGTGTAAACAGTTATGCAGATGATGCTTCTAAGTTTGGCGCACTTGGCGGTACGCCACAAGTAGGCGTAGATACAGCTACAGAATCAGAAATGATATTACGAAATGCAGCAACAAAACTTGCTGGCCCTATTTCTGCGATGCAACGTGCTTGTCAAAAAATAAACTCATGGGTGTTGATGGATATAGAACATATATTCTCAACGGAGGTAACTCTTTATGGCTCTT
>VTLG01011374.1_pt1 | contig 23544 bp, 40 predicted proteins | sample 4694571 | NCBI WGS metagenome assembly VTLG01 (sample SAMN12604809, study PRJNA352737) | marine metagenome | biome: ENVO:00000447; feature: ENVO:00000209|ENVO:00000569|ENVO:01000036; material: ENVO:00002151; isolation source: viral sequences binned using virsorter ...
ACCATTTAAGATTAATTAAATCAACAGTAAAGGCGACATTTCCTAATGTAAGTGGAGCTGTAACTGCAACCCATACAGAACTCAATCTTATAGATGGGGTAACAGCTACTACAACAGAATTAAATTATGTAGATGTAACAACTTTAGGCACAGCACAGGCATCTAAAGCTGTAACAGCAGATGCTAATATAGATATTACTGGTGTTAGAAACTTTACAATGACAGGAACATTATCAGTTGGTGGGAATACAGTTGCTACTTTACAAGCAGTTTATCCTGTAGGCTCTATTTATATTAATGCAGCTTCATCAACTAATCCTGGCACACTATTAGGTTTTGGTACATGGGCAGCATTTGGTGCAGGTAGAGTTATTGTAGGTTTAGATTCAGGTGATACTGATTTTGATACAGCACAAGAAACTGGTGGTGCAAAAACACACACATTAACCACATCAGAAATACCTGCCCATACACATAATTCAACCTGGCTAACAGGTGGCTCAGGTGTGTCAGGTATAAGTACAGCAGGTAACTATGACGCATCTACAAGTGCAACCAGTTCTACTGGTGGTGGTTCAGCACATAATAATGTTCAACCCTATATCGTGGCTTATATGTGGAGACGCACAGCATAATGGCAACATTTCAAGTAGGTTCTCCACAAGGAATGGCAAAGGATATAAATCCTACTGCTTTACCTAATGAGGTTTTCTCACATACAGAAAATGTTAGATTTGAAGATGGGGCAGCTAAAAAGATTTTAGGACATGATAATGTATTTACAGCTCCTAGTGTTGCTCCCTATTTTTTAATTAATTTAACAGGTGCTACTAACTATTGGTTTTATACAGGTTCTGCAAAAATATATAGAACTGATGGCTCAACTAATACAGATGTAACAAGAACATCAGGTGGCGACTACGCAACCAGTTTAACAGGAACAGGTAACTGGGTTGGTTCAATATTTAATGGATTACCATTACTTACTAATGGAGTAGATGAACCTCAAATATGGAGTACAGGCACAAGCAAATTTATTGATTTAGCTAATGCTCCACTTTGTAAATCTATAAGACCTTATGGTAATTATGCAATAGCATTAAACACTACAGAGTCAGGAACGAATTATCCAAACCGAGTAAAATGGTCTGATGCGACAACAAGTCTACCTACAACATGGTCAGCAGCAGCCACTAATGATGCAGGGCAAAATGAGGTAGGTGATGAGGGTGATATAATAATAGATGGTACATCATTGGCTAAATCATTTATCATTTATAAGGAAAAAAGTACATGGTTAATGAATTATATAGGTGGAAACCTTGTATTTAGTTTTCAAAAACTATTTAACGATACAGGAGTTTTGTCAAGAAACTGTGTAGTTGAATTTGATAGTAGGCATTTTGTTGTAACAGAAGGTGATTTAATAGTACACAACGGAGTGTCTAAAGAATCAATAGCCACAGGAACAGTTAAAAGAACTTTGTTTGATGATTTAGATAGCACTAATTATAGGAATATATTTACATTACATAATAAACAAAAAACAGAAATTTGGGTATGTTATCCATCTGTAGGTTCAACTTATTGTGATAAAGCATTGATTTGGAATTATAAAACCAAAGCATTTAGTTTTAGAGATTTACCTAACATATTACATATTGCAACAGGTATTGTTAATCCTGGTGCATCTTCAACTGTTTGGTCAGGACAATCACAAAGTTGGATTGCTTACAGCACTACAACATCATGGGGGGAAAGAAATTATAATCCAGCAGAAACTTCTATATTAATGGCAGGGACAACTGATACTAAGTTTTATAGAGCAGATAATGGATTTGATTTTGCAGGTTCTAACTTTACTATGACTTTAGAGAGAAAAGGACTGACTTTAGATGGCAATACAAATACAGTTAAATCTGTAAGAAAAGTAACTCCTAAAGTAGCAGGTACAGGTTCTGTCAATATATCTATAGGAAGTGCTATGTCGCCTAATGCTACTTATACTTATACAGCATCACAAAGTTTTAATCCTAACTCACAAAATAAAGTAGATGCAAGAAGCACAGGAAAGTATATAGCAGTTAAGTTTCAACATACATCTGCAACTACATTTGAACTTAATGGTTATGATTTAGAATATGAGGTATTGGGAGAAAGATAGTGGCACAAGCACCAAGATATACACCTAATCCTGTACCTGATAATCCTGACGATATACCAAAATATATCTTTGAAGAATTATTAAAATTACAAGGAGCATTACAAGAAAACCCTACCCAATACATAGAGGTTAAAAATGCAGCACCTGATAGAATTAAACAAGGGGATATAGTTTATGCTGATGGCTCTAATTGGAATCCTGGAAGTGGCGAAGGAATTTATTTTAGAAACGCAGCAGGTAGTTGGGTGAAGTTATGATGACATTTATATCAGGCATTTCATCAAAAGATATCGACAAAGTTTGGGGAGTTTGTGAGCCTTTTATACAATTAGCTGCTAACAAAGGACAAGCTGAAATGACTACTGAAGATATTTACAAGTTTTGCAAAGAAGCAAAAATGCAACTTTGGGTAATATTTGATGAAGAAGATATAATACAGGCGGCAGCAACAACAGAAATTGTAAATTATCCAGCAAAAAAAGTTTGTAGAGTAGTAACACTTGGTGGTAATAATTTTGAAGAATGGGTTGATTATTTAAGTGTTATAGAAGAATGGGCTTTAACAAAGAATTGTAAAGCTATGGAAACTTTTTGTAGAAAAGGATTTATTAAAAAATTAGAAAATTATGGATACCAAGAAAATTATGTTGTTCTTGGCAAAGAATTACAAACAATACATTAAAGGAGAAATATTATGAGTTTAGGCGGAAGTGGTGGCTCACAAACAACTAGAAGTGAACCATCCGTATTACAAGCACCTTACTTACAAGATATATATCGTAGGGCAGAACAACAAAGTGTACCGCTACAGCCATATCCTGGAAGATGGTATGCACCTACAAGCGAAGCACAACTTGCAGGTGAAGATTTACTAAAAGCATCATCAGCAGGACAAGCATCTGCTGTTGCTAATTCTTTATATCCTGCTTTTCAATCTACTTTAATGTCTCCAGCACAAGCATTTGCTGACCCCATGTTACAGCAATCATTAACAGCAGGACTAGACCCTATTTATAAACAAACACAAGGCTTATTACAACAAGCAAGAAGAGATGCAACAGGAGCAGGTCAATTAGATAGCGATAGACAAGCTTTATTAGAACAAGGGGTAATAGGAGATTACTTAACCAAAGCATCAGATACTGCGGCTAAATTATACGGAGATGTCTATGGAGATATATCTAAAACAAGAGCAGCAGCATTAGCTTATACACCACAAATATTAGGTGCATTTTCTACTCCAGCACAAACTATGATGACGGCTGGACAATTAGAACAAGCAAGAGCACAACAAGCTATTGATGAAGCTAGAGGCAGATATGAGTTTTCACAACAAGCTCCAGCAGCAGCTTTAAATCAATATGCAAATATTGTAGCAGGTTCTATATTACCAGGTAGCACCACAGTTTCAGGTGGTCGTGGCGGTGCATCAGGTATACAACAAGCATTAGGCGGAGCTATGTCAGGTTATGCACTTACTGGAAATCCGTGGGGTGCGGCAGGTGGAGCAATGTTAGGATTATTAGCTTAGGAGAAAATTTATGACACCACAAGAAATGGAAAGAAGAAGGCAATTATTAAAAGAGCAATATCAACCAATGTTCAGTATGCCTAGTTTTAGTATGCCTAACATAATGAATATGTTTGGTAGCGGAAATCAAACTACCGATGCCCCAGCTCAAATAAGACCTGAAGTTTTAGAAATGGTAAAAAGACAACAAAACGCAAATGCACCAGGAATGTTTTTTGGGTGGGGTCCTAAATTTAGCACAGAGGCTTATAATCAAGCAAACAATATACAAACAGGTGTAGTAAATGGACAACGAGACCCATTACAACAAGCAATCAGCTCAATTTATAACCTAACTGGAGATAATGCTGGAACTATAAAAGCCCCAGTAACAGAACCTGGTTTTATGGATAAATTAGGGTCTCTCTCAGAAGATGAAATCATGGGAGGATTACAAGGAATGAAAGGATTATTAGATGTAATATATCCTGAGCAACCTGCTCTAACACCTTATGTGGCTAAAGCAACTCCAGGATTAAGTTTAAGCGTAAATCCTTATGAAGATTTATATAAAAGATACGGATTATTAGGGAGATAAAATATGGCAATACCATTATTAGGATTATTAGCAGTTCAAGGAGCTAGGACTATTGCTACTAGGATAGCAGGTAGTGCCGCAACAAGAAGAAAAGTTGCAAATATTCTTGCAAAAAATTTTAAAAAAGCACAAAAAGAATCTCTTGGAAAAGGCAAAATACCTACAGATAAAACTTTGACTCAGGGTTTAACAAAAGACCAAAAAGGATTGCTTTCCAATTTAACGCCAAAAACAACAAGCCAAGTGCCAGGACAGCCTATAAACTTATTAGACAAAACCCCTACAGCATCTACTTTTGGTCAGAGAATAGGTACAGGTGGTGAAAGAATAGTTCTTCCAAGAAGAGGTTACACGCAAAGATATAGCGATGCAGGAAAACTTTTGCCTGTAACAAGAGGAAGCAATTTGCCTGTTCCTGTTGGACAAAATGCTGCTATTGCTAATCAAGCTAACGCAAGTATAAGTAGAGCAGCAATTAATGCACAAAAAGAAGCAGCAGCAAGAGAAGCTGCAAAACAAGCAACAATGGCTGAACAAAGATATAATAAGTATTTAACAGGAGCAGGTTTAACCAGTTTATCTCTTCCTTTACTTGTAGGAGGAGGGCAACAAGAAGAAGAGCCACAACCAACTCCACAACCAGTACCTGCAGTTCCAACAGACCCTAGATTAATGCAAGTTATTAATCCTAGTTATGAATCCACAAGCAAAGAGTTATTAAATTCAGCACTTCTTCGAGCAGGATTGAGTATGGCTAGTGGTGGAAATTTAAAAAATATTGTTGATTCAGCCGCATCGGTTGGTGATTTTGAAACTAAATTTAGAACAGGAGAAGAAGCATTTGCAGCAGGAAGGAGAAATCTTGGTGAAGCTGCCAAAATATATGTTTCACAAGATGAAGATGGGTTCTATAAATATACAGGCAGCCAAGAAGGAAGCCCTGAAGCATTATTAAAGAGTTTTATGGGAGAAGGTGGAAAGAAAGAAAACATAGGGCAAGGTCGGATGATAACACCTGAAATAATTGCAAAGTTTAAATCACTTCCTAAAAATATTAATATTTCTGATGAAGAATTAATTAAGGAATTGTTGTCAATGGGCTTTGTTGAGGGAGAAATGGTCTAATGGTAGATTTAGCTATACCTGAAGAATTTAAAAGAAAGAAAGAAAAAAGAGAATTAGATATTCCTGATGAATTTAAAATTCCTGAATTATTAGATGAAGATGAAGTTTATTTACCATCAGATGACCCAAGTATTGCAAAAATGGCAGGTGCTTTGACTACTGAAATACTTATTGCAGAAGGTGGCAGAACAGCAGGAGCTGCGTTTGGTCCTATAGGATATATTGTGGGTGCATTAGGTGCTGGTGCAGCAGGTTCTATTGCAGCACAAAAAATAACTAATCCTAATGATATTTCAGAAGGAAGAGTTATAGCCGATGCACTTATTAATTTAGTTCCAGGTTTAAAAGCTGCAAAAGGGAAAAGTGTTTTAAATAATGTTTTAACAAGACAAGCCCCTATGGGTGCTGGTTTTGCGATAACAGGTATATCAGGTGAAACATTATATGATGAGGGTCGTTTACCAACTATAGATGAGTTAGCTTTAGCAGGGATGACAGGAGGTGTGCTTGGTGGTGCTTTAGGATTTACTGGGGCAGGTGTTAATTCTTTACTTACCAAATATGGTGGCAGCTCAACAGAAGAAATTACTAAATTAATTAGAGAGGGTGCAGACCCTAATTTAATAAAATTTTATAAAAATTTAAAGAATAGAAGTAAAGAATCAATAACCGAAAATGAAAAATGGGCACAAGATGCTTTATTGCAAACTAGAAGGGCTTTAACTGATGCAAATATTATACAAAGACAACTACAAAAAGAATCAGGTCAAGGTCAATATATAAACAAAGATGGTGTTTTAGAACTTAAACCATATTATGTAGATAAGCAAGGAAGGGTTAGAGAGGGATTTAAAGAACCTGGCGACAGAATTATAACGAGAGATGACCAAGATTATTACCAAACAAAAAGATTAGCTGAAGGCAGCATTGATGGGCAATTAGAAGTATTAATTAACGAAGATAAAATAGTTAGTGATTTGCTTACACAAAAGGCAATTAAACTTTCCAAACCAGGAAATACTATAACTCCTAAAAATTTATCAGATAACATAGACCAATACTTACACGCAAAATATGCTATAGATTATAATAAATTTAAAGGCAAAGATGGTGCGGCTGGTATAAAAACTTCACAAGCAAAAGAGATAGTTAGACAATTTGAAGAAATGGGGTTAGACAAAGAATTAGCAATTCCTATAAAAACTCTTAAAGAACAAATAAATAGAACTAATGAACTTGCGGTAGAGGGAGGTTTGATATCGAGAGAGCAGTTAAATATTTGGAAAAAAGATTATGGAGATAATTATGTGCCTTTGCACAGAATGGTAGATGATACAGATTTGCAAATTAAATCTCCTGATGGACCTAGCCAAGTAAAATGGAGAGGTATATACGATGAGTATGGAAGCGAATTGCCAGTAAAATCTATTAAAGAAAATGTTTATAGACAACTTGCTGATATAGCAAGAAGAGCAAACCTTAACAAAGCAAACTTGGCATTTGTAAAATTAATTAATGCACCAGGAAACAAAGAAGCGGCTGAAGGGATTATTAATAAAGTTAAAGGCAGAAATTATGGTGTGTTAGAAAGCAAGTATGAGAAGCCACCATCTGAAGCCAGTCTTACTTATTTAGATAATGGAGAAAGAAGATATTTAGAGTTTGCTGATGCAGGGGTGGCAGAAGCCTTTAGAGGTACGCCTCAACAAGAAATGGGTGCTATTACAAAAGCTGTTTATACATTTTCAGCAGGAATGAATAGAAGATTAGGTGCATTGTATACTAGATTTAACCCTGACTTTGTTATTCCAAACTTATTTAGAGATAGGACAGAAGCGTCTATCAACAATGTTGTTAGATTAAATGCTAAACAAGGAGCAGCGACACTTAATCCTATGAAAGCCGTATGGGATGATATGAGAATAATAAAAAGAAAACATCAGAACCTACCAGCAGAGACAACAAAAGATAAAGAACTATACAGATTATATGATGAATTTAAAGCAGATGGTGGTAGTGTTGGCGGTCTTGCAGCAACAACACAAGAAGAACTTATAGACAAAGTAAATAAATTAAGTGATAACTTATCATCAACCAGCCCAGTAAAGTTAGGTAGAAATTTTATTGATTGGTTTGATAAAGTGAATAATGTTTTTGAAGATTCAACAAGATTTGCAACATATAAACTTGCAAGAGAAGCAGGTAAGTCAAGACAAGCTGCCGCATTAGCAGCAAGAGACTCATCGTTTGACCCAAGATTAGGGGGTACTAATGTTAATGCTGTAAGAGCAGCTTATCTTTTTGCTAACCCAGCAATTCAAGCTAGTAAAGTATTTCTTAAAAATATATTCAGGAACCCAAAGAAAGTGGGTATGCCATTTTTAGCAACTTTAATGGGTATAAAAATGGGTTTAGATAAATGGAACTCTTCAATAGACCCTGATTGGGAAGAGAAACTTAAAACAACCACAGGAAGCAACCATGTTAAGAATAAATCTTTGGTTGTTTTAACTGGCGTTAAGGATGATGGCTCACCTTCTTATATAACAATGCCGATAGGATACTCTATGGTGCCTTTTGCAGTTGCGGCAGATTACGCACAGAAAGCAGCAAGAGGTAAAGAGACAACAGAAACATACGCACAACAAGCAGGAAATGTTGTAAGCGAATTAAGTGATGCCTACATACCTGTTGGTCGTGGGGCAATTCCTACACCGCTTACACCTATATTTGATTTAATGCAAAATAAAGATGGTTTAGGCAGAACAATTAGACCTGAATGGTTAGAATCTAAAAATATGGCTGCAAAAGAAAAAATGTTTCCGTTTACTATGGATACTTATGGCGGAGAGTTAGCATACGGCATGGCAGAGCAATTAGAAAAATTTGGATTTGAGAGGTCTCCTGAAGATTTAAAATATTTATTTGATAAATTTACTGGTGGTCCAGGAAAAACTTTAAATAATTTAGGAAAAATTACAGTAGATTTAATGAATGGGAAAGAATTAAAAAAATCAGAAATACCTGTTGCTAGAAGATTCTTTGGAGATGGCTACGAAGAAAAATTTGAACAAAGAGCAGGAATAAAATCAGAAGTAGAAGAGTTTGCTAGAATAGATAATACAGAAAGAGCAAGAGAAGGTAGGATTACTTCTCAAATATTCAGACAAATTAAAGATGCACGAGACAATAACAAACCTGAAGATGCAAACAAGGTTTTAATGGATGCGTTAGAAAAAGGAAATTTAACACCAGCCGTTATACAGAGATTAGAAAGAAGAATTAAAGATGATAAGAAAGGCTTAACATCACTAGATAGAAGAGTTAAACAATTAAGTATTTCAAGAAGAGGACAATATATATTAAATCAATTAAAAGGAAAAACTCCTAAAGAAATATCAGCATATTTACAAGAACAAGTGATAAAAGGAATCTTAACTAAAAATGTAATGAACGATGTAAGCTTTATAAAAGGGTTACAAAAAATGAGAGAGAGGTTAAAGTAATGATACCAATGGAATTAATCTCAATGCTTGGCTCAACTGTACTAGGTGGTGTTATGTCTATCATGGCACAAAAAGGACAAGCCGAAGCTGAAAGACAGAAGATGTTAATGGCTAGAGCAGACTTTGCAGCTAAACAAACCGATAAAGCAAGAGAAATTAAAGACCCACACACTAAACATACCAGAAGATGGATAGCTTTAATGTGTGTATTTAGCATTATTGTAGTGCCGATTGTAGCTCCGATTTTTACTGATGTTAATATCGCTTATCAGATAGTTACTGAAGCTGATAGTGGTTGGTGGATTTTTGGCTCAAGTTATGAAACTTCTTATTTTGAACAAGGTAACACAATTTTTATAACGAATTTACAATCTCACACAATATTTTCAATTATAGGACTATATTTTGGTGGCTCACTTACTAGGAAATAAATATGTATTACAAAGGTATTATAGTATTAATAGTTATAGTAGTCCTTATGGCTATGGAGAACTCTATTGCTGATGTAACCTCATCAGGTAGCACCACCAATACACAAAGCAATAATGCAGGTAGTAATACAGCAATAACTGGTGGCTATGAATCGAGTACAACCTATCAATCAGGTTCATCTTCTAACACAACAACAAATAATGAAACCAATAACAGCACTAATCAAAAAACTGCTGTAAACAGCTCATCAGCTCCTGCTATGAGTGTATATGGACAAGATAGCTGTGTTATTCCTTTAGCAGCAGGTGTTACAGTTATTGGATTTAGTGGCTCATTCGGCAGTTATTATACTGACCCTAATTGTGAGAGAAGAAAATCAGTAACAGTATTATCTAAGCTAGGTATGAAAGTAGCAGCGATATCTTTAATGTGTCAAGATGAAGCTGTATGGGAAGCTATGATGATGGCAGGAACACCATGTCCTATAGATGGATTAATAGGTGAGAAAGCTAAACAAAAATGGATTGAAAAAAGAAAAAAGAATTTAAGTAGTCAAACTACTAAACCTAGTATGACTTGGAATCATATGTTAGAAAATGAAAAAGATACTGATTAGTTTATTATTTCCTTTAGCATTATTTGCAGAAGAACAGACCACAGGAAATTTAATTACCAATAGTACATTTAATAATGGAACTACTGGTTGGACTTTATCAGGTGATGCACAAAGAATTAGTGATTGTTGTCCAGGTGGACATGACCTAGAGTTTGGAGATAGTGGCAATATTGAGCAATCTTTTAATCTATCATCTGAAACAATAACACAACCCATGCTTAATAATGGCATTACTTTAAACTCTAGTGTTGAAGTACAGAATGGAGAAGGTGGTGTAGGTGGTTGGACAAGCGGTGCTGCTGATACCTTTATAATCAGACTACAAATTAGAGATTCAGATAGCAATGTATTAGCTACAACAACACAGGAGAGAACAGATGTTACAGGAATTAATGGCGAGGATTTCACGGATTCTGTCTCATATACAGGGACTGGTTCTAACATTGGAAATATTTTTATTAGTGGCTCTGATGGCGATGCTCCTGCTACTCTTGGGGGTCCTAATCTAGATAACATATCAGTTACTATGACCTATAATGATGAGGTATTAACTGCCACACAAACAGCAATTATTGCCACAGCATTTGAAGAAATAGAAGAAGTTTTAGCTACTGAAATAGAAACAGTAGAATTTGAACCATTACAAGAACTTGTCTTTGAGGTTTTTGAAGAACCTGAAATGATAGTTGAATTATTTGAGGAAATATATTTCGTTCCAACAGCAACAGAAGAAATCAATACAGGTATTGTAAATATATTTTTTGAGCCTGTAGAAACAATGGAGGTAGTATATGAAGAACCAACGACCCTCGAAACACTCACAACAGAAATCGAAATTGAAGAAGGAATTATTGAAACAGCAGAAGTTGGGCAGACCATCGAAGAAACCTTTGAACCTAGCACAGAAGTTGAGTCAAACAATACAACAGAGGAAGTTAATGAAACAGAATCAACAGAAGAGGTTGGCAGAAGAGGAAATGTCGAAACATCAGGAGAGGGTGGCAGAAGAACTAATGAAGAGTCTGTCGCAACGACACCAAGCTCAGAAGAAGAGTCTGTTGGAGAAAATAACAATGTTCCTGAAGAGTCTGAAACAGAAACTACTATCGCTTCTGAAGAAGTAGATGAAACTGTCGGAGAAGGAGAAACAACAGATAGTCAATCAGGAGATGGAGGAACTGAAGTTGCTGATTCAGGAGAAGAAAGTATCGAAGGCGGAACTGAATCGGTGGAAGAAAGCAGGAATGAAAGAAATACTAGAGTATCTACTCAAACTGTTTCAATAGAGAATATAGAAAAAAGAGTAAACCAAGCTATAAAAAGAGTAGACCAAAGACTTATAGCTACATCGTTAATAGTAGCTAAAGCTATGAGAAACAATAAGATTCTTGACAGTTATAATAATATTAACCAAGATATATTTAATAACCAACCTATTATAGATGGGGGAAACTATTATGAAACAAGAGAATATATTGATGCTAGAAATATATATCATCAAAATCAAAATGTTTATGAAGATTCTGTTTCTCAATATCAAACAAAGATTCAAGAAACTGTGGATGAAGTTATAAGAGCACAAGAACATTTAAGGAGGATTCGTGGATTTTAAAGACATAAAAACATGGGGAGTTTTACTTTCTATTATAGTAGCTATTGGTGGTGGTTTTTCCAAGTTTGGAGAAATCTCAAATCGTTTAGCTGTACTTGAGAAAAAATCAGCTCCTGACATCAAGCCATTAGAACAAGACATAGCTATCAACAAAGCTGAAATTGCTGTACTAAAAGCAAAGGTGGATGAGATTAAAGCTAGGTCAGATAATCCCCTTCAATGACTTATATAGAAGCATTATTAGTAACAGTAACTGTTGTTTTGTTAATGCACTATAAACCTGAATTTTTTTCTTGGTTTTTTTATAGAATAAAAACTAAGTACCTAAGACCTGAGATTAGTATTCTCGAGTTATTAACAATCGGCTTAATTATTTATTTATTAATAAATTCTTAACCAGGAGTCTAAAGCTATGTGTACTAATGTAGCTTATACAAAAAGAGAGATGGAAATAATCCATGCCATCTATTCTATTAATCCAAATGCAAGAGTCAGTATTAAAGGGAAACTTGAAAATCGCTGGGATTACTTGTATGGTGGTATTAAGTTCTTAAACGACAACCCCATAGGTTGGAACGAAATATTAGATAAAATAGATGAGCAAAGAGAAGAAAGACATAATCAATCACCCTGAACATTATACAAAAGGGATAGAAACTATTGATTATATTCGTTCATGGAATATGGACTATGTTCGTGGGAACATTATAAAATATGTTACTCGCTTTCCATATAAGGGTACTGCTTTACAAGATTTAAAAAAAGCAAAGTGGTATCTTGAATATCTAATCAAGGAAGTAGAAAAGGATGACGATATTCAATAGTGGTGGGAATTATAGTAGAATCAAAGAAGAACAAAGAGATGAAGATGGCAACATTTTACAATGCCCTAAATGTGGTTCAACTCATCTAATTAAAAGGGGGAGGGCAAGGAACACTCAAAGCCTACCACAGCGATATGAATGTCGTGATTGTGGGATTAGAACTGTTCACCCTAAAAAATCAATGAAGGATAAAAATTATAAAGTAGAAAATCCTTTTTCTGATGAAGAAATATCAACAGAAGAATTAGTTAAATTAAGATTAGAAAGTTTTGAAAGAAAAGAAAAACGAGAAAAGAACGAAGAATTTTTAAATGTAACTGTTAGAGATGATAAACCTATCGGACTTTATATTATGGGCGACCCACATATAGATGATGATGGTTGTGATATGCCAAGTGTTATTAAACATTTAGATATAACAAATAAAACTGATGGAATGTATGCTTGTAATGTAGGTGATTTACAAAATAATTGGGCAAGAAGAACTAAACTTGCAGGATTATGGGCAGAACAATCGACCACAGCAGAACAGGCATGGCAATTAACAGAATGGCTTATTAAATATACCGATTGGTTATTTATAGTTGCAGGAAACCATGATGTATGGTCAGGTGATGGCGACCCTATTAGATGGATATGTAGACCATTAAAGACTACATACGCACAACACAACATAAGGGTAAAATTAAAATTACCCAAACACCATGTTAGAGTAAATTGTTCTCATAATTTTAGAGGTAATTCAATCTACAATACAGCACATGGCATTGTCAGACACGCAATATTCAATGCAAGAGACCATCTACTTATGGCAGGACATACTCATGTTAGTGGTTATATGCCTGTTAAAGATGCTAATTCAAATATAACCATGCATTGTGTTCAAGTAGGAAGTTATAAAAAATATGACAACTATGCCAAGATGTTAAATATGCCAAACAAGATGATGTCGCCTTGTGCAGTAGCAGTATTTAATACTCATTTACCTGATACCCACCCTGATTTTATTAAGATATTTTGGGAAGTCCAAGAAGGAGCTGACTACTTAAAATTTATAAGAAAGAAAAAATGACTAATACAAAACATCTAATACATAGAACATTAGATATAGGAAGTGGACTTATTCTTGCTGTAATCATTCAAATATTAGTATTTCCTTTGTATGATATACATATAAATATATGGGAGATGTTTCATCTATCTTTGATATTTATGGTGGTGAGTATTGCACGAAGTTATTTATGGAGTAAATATATTTTTAAATACAAATGAAAGCAAAACTAGTTTTAGTACATTGGGAAGATGCAATAACCCCTACAGATGGTTGGACAGATATTACAGAACTCAAATCAGAACTAGCTGATTGTGTTTCAGTTGGATTTCTTGTTGAAGAAAATGACAAAACAATAACAATCGTATCTCATGTATCAGGTGATGAAGATGGCACAGATATAGATGGTAGTCTAGTATTAGATAAAGCATGGATTAAAGAAAGACAAGACTTAGCTATCTCATTTTCTCCTGATAAAGATATAGCAGAATTAGTAGGTAAATGGCTAGATGGAAGTCTAGTTGTTGATAAAGCCAAAGACAAACTAAAGAGGAAAACATATGCCGAAAAAAATAGATAAAGATAAGGAAGAAAAATTTATTGAGTATTTTTGTGAAGGAGATACACAGGGCAACGCTACTCAGTCAGCAATCAAAGCTGGGTGGGAGAACAACAAGTCAATAAGATTTCAGGCTAGGTATCTTAAAAACAAATATGCAAAAGAGATTAGAAAGAAACAAGAAGAAAGAATTGCATCCACATCAGGTATAGCCATTAGTGTACTCCAAGATTTACTACATTCAGAACAGGATGCGGTTAAACTAAACACAGCTAAATTGATATTGGAATTAGGAAACTTCTCATCACAAACAATTAACTTAAATGTTGATAACACCAAAGACAAAACAGATGATGAATTAATTAAGGAGTTGCAAGGGTTGTTAAAAGGGGTTCCTGAATTAGAGCCAAAGCTAGTATCACTACAAGAAGAAGATGAAGGAGAGGATGTAACTAAACATTAAGTTGGGTAGGTTAGGAGATACCCACTCCTGTTTTTATCAACCCACAAAGCTGGGTGGATTGCCATTTGGTATTGCTGCTGAATACCGACCATTTGTCCAAATAAAAGTGTTGGATAGTTTATCGTACTTTAAGTCATACTTGTCTTGCTCTAAATCTACCAATACTATTTCTCTAGTAGTTTCGCATGGACTATCTTTGATTCTATCTCTTATCATTTCTTCTCGGCATGATTTTGGATATATATCATTCCAAGAAACATTTTTTTTAATTATCATACTTTTTTCTCCACCAACTTAATTGTTGGTATGAGTATATTATAACACAAGTAATTCCTAATGTCAATACTAATTTAATTGCCTAGTTTTCTCAATGCCTCATTTTCTATTTCAACAATTTCTTCCCTTATCTTGTAGTATTGTTTTCTATGTTTCTTAAATAATTTTATAGGTATCTTCATAATGTTTGCTCTATGTATATCTTCATAAATAAAATTACCTGTTCCGTTGCAATGATGACATTTTTCAATACTACTATTATTTATAAAAACAGTTCCCACACCCTTACATATAAAACATTTTGTGAATAATGTTTCAGCTAAAGCCATTCTTGTAAATTTTCTTATAACGCCTGGTTTGTTAGGCACCCCATCTTTCAAAAAGATATCGCAAGATTTGTCCATCATCTCATCAAATAATTCCTCATGTGCTGAATCTGAATCTATAAATTTAGCTAACAGTATATTAAGTTCTCTTTTTTTTAATTTTTTTTTAGCTAACAAGTGAGAAATATCTTGTGGGGTTAGGGCGTTATGATTTGTAGAACTTATTTCAAATGATGGGCTAGAAGGCAAAAGCAATGTTAGTAATTCAGGATTCACAATTTCCAAATCCTATATTCTTTTTTTTGACCAAATTTCTTGATAGTGCGAAAAGTTATTTTATGCTTTTTTCTCCAAGCATAACTTCTTACTGCATCCACAATTTTATAATCATTAACCACAAAAGATTCCCCTGATTTCATATTAACCATAGCTTTTATATATTCATCATACTTGCTTCGATGAGATATAGGAATATCTTTTTCAATCTCTATCATTTTTATTTTCCTCATACCATTTTAATAATTCTTCTTGCGTTCCAAATTTTTCTTCCCAAGTAAATGTGCCAAAATGGTGTATTCCCTCTTTTCCTTGATGATGTGTATGGCATAAAGGTATAAATTGTTCCCTGTTTTTTAACCCCATTCCTGCTCCTGTAAAGTGATGTATACAAGGTGGAGTAGTTACCCCATATAGCTTTTTACAAACAACACAACCAAAATCGACCATTTCTTGATATTTTTTTTGTATTTCTTTGTTAGGTTTTTTTGCCATAGAATTTTTATTCTACAGTATCATTTCCCAAAAAAATATAACTAAAGATATAAAAATAAATGCCTGTAGTAATTCAGGTAGCTCGTCATAAGCATACATTATTTTTTGTATTATCTTAATCATTCTTGCCTCCATAGTTGTTCGGATTAATCAATTCTTTTATTTCCACCAACATTCCCCTAGATGTATTTTCATCCCCACCTTTAATCAACTTACCTTTTCTTGCTATTTTTTTCATGTTCTCAATAGGCAAAGTTATAGAAAAGCAAAGTTTATTTTCTTTGTAAAATAATACTACCCAATGGTCAGAATAGGTAGTTGCAATGCCACTCGGATTCCCCCTTGACTCAAACTCGACAAAAGTATTGCCTGTCTTAGCCCATTGGTCTCTCTCAGCTTTACATTCACTCATTCCATTTATTAAATCGCTTAAAATCTTTCCATAATATTTCTCAGATATAATCCCAAAATCTAAATCATATTTAAAATCGCTGTTATGTTTCATCCTAACTCTCCATAAAGTTTCTTCTCTCCCCTAATATTAGCTGATTTAGTTCTAAAAAGATTACAGCTTTCCATAACAGATGATATCTTGTGTCTCAAACATATATAATCTTTCTTTTTTCCCCTAATTAAATCTATATATGCCACCACTTCTTTGTGTGTTTCGGCTATAGCCTCCCTGTCTCTAACTGTTAATCCTTTGTTGGCGGTGGACAAAAATATCTCAGCTTTTTTAACCTTCATCATTGATTCATAATATTGATAGTCAGATTCAGCTTTAGCTAGTTGCTCTCCATATTCTCTAAGAGATATAACTGCCTTCTCTAATTCCTCATCCCTTAATCTAATCATTTTTTTAATACCCCTATAAGTTTTGTTTTAAGTTCGTTTGGTAAGCTGTTGTAATTGTTACCAATTTTTTCCTGTTTATATAAATTAACAAAAACTTCCTCTTTCTTGTCTGCCTCGTAAGTCGTTAATTTTAATAATCTGTTACCACCTAATTTATTCCAAACGCTAATAGCTGTTTCATCCGTAACCTCTTTGTGTTGAAAAAATGATTGGTATATTGTTCTAATAGCAACATCGGATTGTTGTAAATACTTTGTTAAATTAACAGGCACTTGAGGTTTCCATTCCCCTATTTGAGTGTCGTTTGTATGTGATATAAAAGAAGCCATGACGGAATCAACAGGATAGTTTTGTAGGCTAACCCAAAACATAAGCTGTTGAGCCATAGTTAATTTGGGCTGTTTAGGGTAGGTATCATCAAATAACCTAACTAATTTCTTAAATTCATCTTGATTCATACTTATATTATATATACACATATATGTGTGTGTATTTTATTATTAATAATAATAAATATATTATAAATATCATATCTTAAACAGAAAAGCAAAGAATATTAACAAAAAAAAACAGATTAATACTTGATATTTTATATTAACATCTGTACTATAGTCTTTATTATGAGTAAAAAAGTTGAAAATCTTGTTGGTAGTAAAGAAAAACCAACAAAAAGACGAAGAAAAATAACCTATGATTCTGTTTATAAAGTTTTATCTAAAATAGATTTAACAGGAAAAACAGAGTTAAAAAATGGTTTTACATATTTAAAGTGGTCGTATGCGGTAGATGTAATGAATAAACATTACCCTCAACACCATGTTATGTTTAATGATGAAAAGCACAGATTTTTTGAAGGTGGCTCACAAGAAATCTATTGTAGAATAGAGATTGATGACCTATACAAAGAAATGTGGTATCCAGTAACGGATTATAAAAATAGTCCTATAATTAATCCAAACTGCTTTGATATTAACACAGCTAAAATGAGAGCGATGGTCAAGTGCATGGCATTATTCGGATTGGGAGTGCAAATTTTTCATAACGGAGAAGCTATGCCTGAAGGCAATCCCCCAACAACATCAATAACAGATAAAGTTTTATTAGAAATTAAAAATTCTAAAAAACAAATACCTTCTATAGAAAAAGCCTTTAATAACAATAAGTTAGAGGATAAAAAAACAGATGAAATGCAGTTTGGAACAGCACTTCAACCTGAAATTGAGGAAAAAGAACATCCTTACATTGCTCTTAATCTTCGAACATCCCTTTTTAAAGACTATGCCTATGGATTGACATATAAAGCTAAAAATGATTGGAGAATGTCTTTCGCTAGTAGAATGAAAAGACTACAAGCTGACAGGAACGAAGAAAACATACCTTTACCTGAAATGGCACTACCTAGTGTTAAATATGGAACATATAACGAGAGGTGTGGGATAGCTAAATGGATGTTGGTTAATAAGCAACCATGCTTGTATTATTGTGATAATCAAGAAAATTGGACAGTACAAGATTGGATGAACACGAAAGCGGACAGAAGTATCGCTCTTAGTTGTACCCCTGACGGCATGACTTTGGACAAGAAAGGGCTGGTGGAAATAAAATGTAGTTCGCAAGGCAAGGCGAATTATGAGGAGTTTCCTAAGCAGTACCTTCCTCAAATTGCTGGTCAGCTAATGGTACTTAAAATGTCTGAGCCTGACCTTCCTTTAGAGTATGTAGACTTGGTTAATTGGACACCAAATCGTACAAAAATATGGAGATACACAAGAGACATGGAGTATGAGAAAAACTTAATACAAAACCTTGAAGATTATTCGGTGGCGTTGATTAGTGGTAAGGAATTACCAAAAAAACCAATAGTTTACGAAGGAAATTCAATGGAGAATATTAAGTTAATTTATGATGAGGTAAAAAATGGATAAGAGGGCGGAACTCATAAGAGAGAAATTTGTTTTTGCTGATGAGGTTGATATTGCTATTGACCTCATCAAGAAACTAGATATAAAACTTATGACACAAACCGAGTTTATGCAACAAGTTGATAAAATATATATGACAATCACACAGGAGGAAAACTATGAAGATTGAATATTTTAACCTATTTCTTAATAGAGACTTAAAAGATACCCCTGAAATGAGGGCATTGATTGAGTTAGTTAAGAAAACACAAGAGCAAACAGGCAAAAGACAGCCTATTTTCTCTAATAAAGAAACAGTAGATACCAATAAAGAAAACAACGAACATAGAACAGTTGATTTATCAGTATTTATTAATCAAAAAGACAGAGGAGCTTATGCTACTGTTAAGCTAGTAGCTGGTGAAGAAGAAGATAACAATCCATTTTAGGAGGAGAATATGTCGCACACTAGAGATTTTTTGGAACAAGAACATGACACGATAAAATCAGATTTTCAAAAATATATGGTAGAAGAAAATAAAGAACGAGAACTCAAAGGTTTAGGTTCAAAGGTTTTTTCACCAAAAGACTTTGAAAAATTTGAACAAGAGTGGCTAGAACAATATGTTGAGAAACATCAAATTTGGGAGTAAATATGGTATACAAGAAGTGGTACTATGAAGCAAATAGAGAGAAACATAATCTTAAATCAAGGGCAGATTACCAAAAACATAGGGATAAAAGATTGGCTACCCTTCGAGAAAAGAGAGCAAACCGAACAGACGAGCAGAAAGCAGAAGATAATAGAAAGTCGAGAGAATATTATATTAAAAACAGAGACAGACTAAATCAGCTTTCTAGGGAAAAGTATGCTGAACAGAAAGCCAATATGTTAGTATTGAAGAACAAGTTAGAAACTTTAGAGGCAGAAGGAAAAGATAATGAATCTTAAAGATGAGCTGTTAAAAGAGATATATAATATGTGTTATCACCACAAACACAAGGAAGACGGTAGTGGGAAATTAGCAAAAATGGTATGTGATAAGATTGACCATACTAAATCACACAGACAGTTTCAGGAAGAAGAAAGAGATAGGCAATTTAATAACTTTCTGATGAAGAAATATTAGCCCCTTCCCTTCCCCTTCTATTTATGTTAATTTGAAGTTGGTAGTTATTTCTTTTTTTCTATTTTCATTGTAACTACCTCTTTATATATAAGCTAGTAGCCTAAAAAACTACTAGCTTTTTTTTTATTTGAAATAAAGTATTGACATAGATAATCCTTGTGTTAATATTGAGGTATAAAAGTAGAGGAGGAAAATATGAAAATAGAAAAAGAGTTTGAAAAACTTAATTTCCTATTGAGCCAAGCATGGCATAAATTTATTAAGTCAAGTAATGGTCAATATTGGTTTGAAATAGAACATGAGCTAATGACCAGTCATGGCTACTCATATACAGATGAGTGCGAATGGGTTAAAGAAGTAAATGGGAGTGTTTACAATTTTGGTCAATTTTAACAATAAAATACAGGAGGAAGATGATGCCAAATTGGTGTGATAATCAAGTGGAAGTTTCGCACCCACGAACTAAAAAAATGCGAAGATTAATAGGATATATTGAGACAGAATCTTTGTGCTATTCGTTTGCTCCATATCCTTATGGTGAATATAGCAGAGAATGGTGTTGTGATAATTGGAATACCAAGTGGGATATCAGCGATACTGATATATGCGATAGAGATACTAACTTTATAGAGTTTAGTTTTTTAACAGCATGGAGTCCTCCAATTTCTATATATTCTAAAATGAAAGAACAGGGTTATGATGTTGTAGCCACTTATATTGAAGGAGGTATGGGCTATTGTGGTGAATATAAGGAGGGTCAATATTATGACTATGAATTCTGCGATAAAAATATTCCAGATAAATTTAAGGAACTAATAAAAGAGGAGGAAAACAAATGAGAGTTATAGTTTATAAAATTGTAAGAGTAGATGACAATGATGAAGATTGGTATGACACAGCTATTCAATCAGCTACAGAAGATGCATCAGACTTTGACGCAGAAGAAATAGAAACTTTTATAGAAAAAGAAAATAAGTTTATTGAGTATTTGGGAAAAATTTAATCCAATAGAGGAAAAAAACAAATGAAGATAGCAATAAATACATGGCAAGAAAATATCTATGAGATACCTGATGAACAACTTGATGATGAATTTATCAAAGAGATAAAGACATATAACGGTTGTGATGAGGATATAGTCCAACATTTTGTTGAACATGGTAAGAAAATAGATTGTATTGATAGTGGCTACACAGACGATAATGAGCCATATAGAGTTATAAAAGAGGAGAAAAACAAATGAACACTATAACAATATTAATATCATTATTCTTAATAAGTTTAATGGTGCTTATGTATGCACTTATAGTCTTATACCTAAGAGGTGATAGAGAATTTTTATATACATGGTTAAGTAGCTTGGCAACTAGTTTACTAATAGTATGGGTTGCGTTTACTTAATAAATTAAAAGTTGTTGATTTCTAATTATATTGCACTTGTGTAATAAAATAAGAATGGCGGAAAAGACAACTAATTTCGCCTACTTATTAGCCTAAAGAGTAATAGAGATAATAAATAGTAGGGATAGGTATTTGCACAATTATACTAGCTAGGAGAGATTGAAAGACCTACCCATGCCCACACCTTCCCCTCTCTCAGAAATCCTACCTAATCAGCCTTACCTAGTAGCGATTCCCTTCCCTACCTAGTAGCCTTTCCTTCCCTTTCAATAAGATAAACACACACAATACTGTTAGCTAGTGGCAAAATTGCGGAAGAAAAAATAATTGTTAGATAGGGACGAATTGTATTGACATTAAGATTAGCTAATGATACTTTAAGGTATTAACTAACAAAAATAGGAGAAAAAATATGAAAACATTAAACAAAAAACACCTGAAGATTATCAATGACCTTCTTTTTAAAATGACAAGTCAGGCTAGTCATATAAGTGATTCTGAAAAGGACGCTCTTGAAAAGAAAGGTGATTTATCTTTGGAGGATAGTGCATTTAATCATTATCTTTATTGGAACAATAGGCTTACTAGTATAGAACTATATGAAAAATATGGTATCTGTTACTTTGTTGAGGAATATCAAAAAAGCCTTGTATCAAAAAAAGAAGATATCATCAAAACAGAAAAGGAAGCACACGACTATTGGAGGGAAGCAGAAAAAAAAGCAGAAAAAAAAGTTGCATAAGGGATAACTAGCTAGGAGAAAATAAAAAGCCACACGGAAGTGGCTTCCCTTCCCCTTCCTTCAAAATAAATTACTTCCATTCAAAATTAATTCCTTCCCTTCCCTTCCTTTTTAAATAAAAAAAAATATTTATATTAGCTAGAAGCAATAAGCTAGTGAAGTAAAAGAAAATAAAAAAAAGTATTGACATAGATAATCCTTATGTTAATATATACACATACTCAAGAGGGTGGTTAGAGACTGCAAATCTTTAACCTCCGAAGCTGAAAAGCCCACTTACTTGGGAATTGGTTAAGTTGTTCGAAACGCTTAATTAAGGAACAAGAGAAAGAGGCATAATAATGTGGAGGGATAACCAAAACTTGATTGAGGGCAGGTTGGCGAAATGCGACATTAGTTACTCCCTCCAAAGTAGCCAACCGAAACTGAATTATTGAGAGAGAAACAATGAGAGTTAAAGATTTAGTTGTAGAATTTTAAATTCTTCCCTTCGAGCTAATTCCTGTTAGTTAAGGAGGAGGCAGATAAGATTTTCTTCGTGTTCTTATCTGTCTCTAGCTAGTAGAAAAAAGATAAAAGAATGTATTGACATTAGGTAGTAGCTATGTCAATATAGGTTATTAACTAGGAGGAAATTTAATATGAACAACGAGATGATAAAAATAGCGGAACTCCTGCCAAACTTTTTTGACAGTACAAACGGGCAAGTAGAAATACTGGCGATGAAAAAGTTCAGCCTTTGGTCTTATAAAGGCGGTTGGCACAAAGGTAGCCCTAGACAGTACAAGTGGCTTGTTTTGTCTAAAAAAATAGATGCAAAAGGGAATGTGGAATTTATGACACATGACTGTTTGTACTGGGCAGAGCGTGATAACATTAGCACGGGTGATGGCGAGTACCTTACCCATGTTAAAACCTATGAGGACGCTTTGGAGTGCTTTGAAAGTAGATTCAAAAAGTATCTTAATTCAGGGCTAATGAATCTTACTGAAAAAGAGATTCAGGAGGAAGAAAAAAGGTACGGATAATATCAAAACGGGGGGCGAGAAATCGCCTCCCAACTTTCTTCCTCTTTCCTTTCCTTCCCTTTACTAGCTAATAGTCTTCCCTTCCTTCCCTTTAAAAGAAATTATTAAAGTATCACTAGCTAACAGCTATTCTCAAACAAAAAAATATACTATATATATAGTATTAACATCTTGACAAATTTATATTCATCATGTTAATATAATAGGCATGATTGGGGGTATTTAGAAAAGCTCAATCACGCTGAACTGCTCAGGATAAAGTAGGACTTCGGAGGCATAGAGCCCAAGAGTTAGTCGCAAGGCTTAGAGGATATTACAGTTCTAAAATTTTAACTTAACTTAATAGGTAAAAAATTATGAAACAATTAAACTTAAATCTTACTTGGTGCAAAGATACTATTATTGACGCAGTAGGTAATGATATCTTTACTGCTATTTTTATTAAACAAAATGGTGAGCAAAGAAAAATAGTTTGTAGATTTGTCAAAGATAAAGGCAAAGACGCAAAAGGTGAGCATAACCGAATTTTAACAGTAAAGGAAATGCTCAAAGTTCCACAGTTTAGAAGAATTAGTCTTGATAGTCTTATTTCTATTAAACATGGTGGAATAATTTTTAACTTTAAACAATAGGAAAAGAAAATGGAAAACACAC
>VTLG01013137.1_pt1 | contig 23544 bp, 38 predicted proteins | sample 4694571 | NCBI WGS metagenome assembly VTLG01 (sample SAMN12604809, study PRJNA352737) | marine metagenome | biome: ENVO:00000447; feature: ENVO:00000209|ENVO:00000569|ENVO:01000036; material: ENVO:00002151; isolation source: viral sequences binned using virsorter ...
TCAATTTTTCAAAACTTTATTAATTAATTTCTTTAAAAACAATGGCTGAAAATCAATTTAATCCAGCACTTCCATTACCTATCAAATGGTCTATAGGTGATGATCGTTTTAACGAAGGCCAACAGGTCTTGAGTCTCACAATTCCAGTTGACTGTGTTCCATATTTAACGGAACATTTAATGAACCTAGTAGATCAAAAAGCTAAAGATGGAGAAGTTTATGACTTTAACAAAAAAGAGAAAGTTAAAACTAAATGTGTACAAATCTACTCTAAAGCGGTGGATGGGCAGTTCGGAGTATTTGGCAACATCAATCCACAGAAGCTTGAAAGAGAGGTAAATGAAGAGTTACCTTTCTAAACCTAAACATGAATATTTAGTAAAAGATCCTAACCTAAATATTCATTTTAAAATTGTTAATGGTGTACGCTACTGGCTTACACCACTTCCTCCTGGTTATCAAAAATGACTAAAAGCCCAAACCCTTCAATCTTAAAATTACGCAAACTAAAAGAAATCAGACGAAAAAATTTAGAGAAAAATTTTATTGAAATTCAAATGAAAGGACAGGATCATTATGTTTTTATTAAAGAAAATGGTAAAGCACAAGTTATTTATGATGAAGGTCGTTGGGTTACAGAACATATAAGAACTGCCGTGCTTAAATTTAATTATGAAATTGATAAGATTGATAAATTATTAATTAAAGATTTTACTGATGAAGAGATTAGGGAATACGAAAAAACTTCTTTATCGGATTAACAGATTTTTTGTTTTCTTTTCTCATTTCCATTACAACACGATTAGCCTCTAATTCAATCAATCTATTTAACATAGAGGCCATAAATATATCTTGGTCAAATTTTTTTCTAACAAGATGAGTGCAATATCTTTTTATATCAACCAAATCATCAGCTTTCATTATTTCTCTACATTGCATTTCTATTTCTAATTCCAATTCAGGAGGTGCTGGTTCAATATTTATGTTGAGAAATTTAGTAATTTTCATGTTGTAGGAAAAAGTTGTTTTTCTAAAATTTCAACTGCTTTATCATCAAGTGTATTTGTAGTTTGTTTTGCGATTGATTTTAATAAATCTACGACTAATCTTTTAACAGCAGTTGTTGTTAAAAAAGTCATCAAAATTGGTTTTAAAATTTTATACATGAAATAAATATGTGTTACTTTCCAAACATAGCTAAAATGCTAGTATTAGACAAGAATCTTTACTTTTATGGCTGAAGAGAAGGAAGAAAAAGAAGGTATTGAGTGGGGTGATTTGTTTGGTCACGCAATACGATTTCTGATTTTGACTTGGAGTTTATCAATGATGACTCTTGGATACATGGGTAAGGTAAGGATTGATGGAGCGTTCACGGCTGGCTTGGTTTCAGGGGTGCTAGGTAGTTATGGGATTTCAGTAGGAAACAAGAAAAGTGGCACAAATAACAGTAATAGCCCTAAAATAGTAGATAATAGTAAAAACAAAGTAGGAATCAAATGAAAAAACTGTTTGCTTTACTTCTATTCTTACCAACGGCTGCCTTTGCTGATATAAAACAGGAGTTTGTTACCTCTGCACAAATAACTGTTGATATGCCTTATGTAGTAACCAACAAAGTAGGAACTACATATTCATTAAGCGGAAATAATATTACACCATCTGTAACTATAGGAGATACAACAACATCAGGAAAAATTGGTGGGATCAATGTTGGATCGTTAACTAACGGTGTTCCAGCGATGATACAAACAGACACCACAGTAACAAATGCAGGGTCAGCTTTTAGCAAAACAGAATCAGTAATTATGGGTGACGCTACACCATCTACTGTCACCCCTTCTAGTGGTATAGCAGCATTGCCAGTATTAAGTGGACAAACTACTGTTGGATCAGGCGGTACTGCTGGATCGCTTGCATTAACTTCACTATCTAGCGGAGTTCATACCTGTACTGCTGGAGGATCAGGTACAAGCTGTATAGGATCTACTAAAGTTACTATTACGATTGACTAGACTTTGGCTGCTAGTTTTATTAGTATTACCAGTAAGAACCCTTGCTGTACCTATTGTGCCACAATTTCGTACAGGCAGTTCCCAAACTTCAAGCACATCTGAATCAATAATTAATGAAACGATCACGAGCCATCAATATCGGACAGGATACTCCTACTCAGCATCAGGACATAATATCGAATCTGAAACGGGATATATCAACCCTACTCCTACGACTACGAATGAACAAACAGTCGGAGGGGTGAACTTTCATTGGACTTCACCAAACTTAGAAGCTATACCTCGTTGGTCAATATCAAACGATGGAGCAGCCTTCTCTCTACAAGAAACGCTGATCACTCCAGGGCTGGATACGACAACAACTATAACTCGTCAAATAAATACAAGCACAACAACAGAAACTACAACTACATTTGGACAATAGCTATAATCCTTTGCCCTGCAAGGGTTTTGGCTAACACTACAGTTGCGTCACCTTCCAGCAATGCACAAGGGGTCGTTAATAATAATGCCACCATGATAACCCCTTCAGCCATGCCATCTTATAAAATGAGTCAGGGTATAGTTTGTTCTTCTCCTAGCCTTACAATTACTCCCTATGTAACAGATAGTTGGTCTTTTGCATTACCTAGAGAAACTATAACAAGGACACCAATATACGATGAAGATACTGGAGAGATAAAATACTATTCTGAAATACCTAGATTTGAAAAGGATAATTTTAATCTAAATTACGGAATTTCGGCTCAACTAAACATACCATTAGGAAAGTCACCAGCCCTTTGCCATGAAGCAACCCAAGTAAATATTGAAGCTCAGAGATTATTAATTAAGAAAACTAAAATGGAAATTAGTCTTTATCGTTTGGAGATGTGTTCAAAAATGGCTAAAACTGGAGTTACTTTCAAACCTAATACTCCTAGTGCTGTTACCTGTGAAGATATTGTTGTTAACATTCCACCAAATCAAGTTATCCCACATACTCACAAATTAGAGTAGACAAGCCACGGGTTTTAAACTTATCTACGGATTATTATTTTATAACAAAACAAAAAAAATAGGTAAGACCTTCTCAACCATCTTACCTATCTTAGTGTGTGCAATGACCCTCCCAGACCAGATGAAGGAGTCATATTTAGTATAACAAAAAATCAAAAGATAGAACTTGCATCAGCCACTACTGTCTCCTCTTTAATACCTGCTGCCTGTTGGGCAGCCATGTATTTTTCATATTGTTCATACTCTGCTGCTTCAAAGTATTTTTCTCTGAGAGCTTCTTCAGCATCAGCAAAGTAGGCTTGCAGAGCCTTTCTTACAAGAGAAGAAATAGAAGTACCTGGACCAGCATGGTATTTCAACAACTTATGTTGATGTTTTGTTATCTGAACTGTCAATCGTGATAGATTTTCATTCATCATTTTAAAGTAGTTAAGAACATTGTAGTATCAATTTGATGTCATAGTCATTATTTTATTGGTTGATGGCAACTCAATGAAATCTCTGAAAGGATCATCTTTAGGAACTTTAAGATACTGAGTATCAAGACCTATCATAAAATTATGGGCTGCCCTTACAACAAGAGCAAAGGCTTCAGCACTATTCCAATATGATCTTTTGATACTGCTATCACAGGATTTAGTAAAAATAATCTGTGCTGCTCTATCGTGTGGCTTAATATCTCTATCAATACCATCAATAGGGCTTGCCATACCTGTAGTAACAATATTCAACCAATGCAATGCTCTCTCTTTAGGATTCATTGTATGGTTATATTTTTTGTTTCTTGTAATTTGACCGTTATAAGTCATTTCAGCATAAATTTTTAATGCTGCTCCAAGAAAAAATGATCTAACCCTAGTTGTGTTAGTAGGACAAACTTTACCCATAAGATAAAGAAACTGATTATGTTTCAAATAAGTTTCAGCAACTATGGCATCATGACATGGCCTGGAGTATTGCTCAGTACCAGTTGTGCTATTTATAGCAGCCATAGCGTGTCTTATGGTTGCACAGTCTCTTCTGCTAATTCTGACACCACTAACAGTAATACGATCAGACATACACCTAGATTTACCAACATCCATTATTTGTTTAGACTTGCTAGGCATATTTTTGACAACAAGAAATGGTTGAGTCATTCCTGTTTGAACAACAGCAAGTAATCTATGTTGACCATTGACCAATGTGCCATCTGTATCAAAACAAATGGCAGAATCAGATAAGATAAAGCGACTATTTCTCATCTCTTTTTTTAATTCCTCAAGATTATTTCTACTAATCTTGCGGTTATTATCAAAGTTTTTCGTCAGATAAAACTGTGCTTGTTCTGGTGTAATAAATTCAAGAGAGTATTCTATGCCCTCATAAATAGTTGAGAGGGCATTTGTAACTTGGTTGGTCATGCTTCTTCTTTACAATGGTTAACAAGAGCATCTTTAAGTTGTTTGTTAAATTCAGCGTTTTGCTCTGGAGTTGCCATCTTTGGCTTTTTTTGTGAATTTTCGTAGTCACGAACCATCTCAAAATCTTTTTCAATCTGTTTAATTCTTGCAAAAATAATATTGCCAAGTTTTTTTAGCATTGTGTCATGCTCAATACCTAAAGTATTGATAGAAAGCTCAAAAGAATTTAAGAATTGATGACCTCTTATTGTATATTCATCAACGCTATTTCGATTTGATTTAAAAAATAAATGAACTTTATCGTTCAAAATATCGTTGTCAAAGTAAAATTCATCATTATCTTCAAGATGATGACTTGTTTTGTTTTGCATGGAAAGTTTCATAAAACTCCGTAAATGTTATTGCCTTTATAGTTTATCATTAAAGTGTCATCACTTTGTATATGTTCTCGAATCGTAACAATGTTACTTTTTCTTTTTAGTTAGTTTAGTAACAACTTGTTTTACAATAGGCCGTACAAGCTGAAGTACCAATGGTGCAGAAGCACCAACCAAAGCAAGGCTAAAGACCCCAACAAACTGAGGAGCAGACGGAATGTATTGCTCTTTCCACTCAACTGCTTCATAAAGAGTTATGCACTCACTTCCATCTTGCCCTCTTTCATGCCCGATAACACGTTCTAACTTTTTATCGTTACGAAAGTCTCCTACTCTTTGGTCATTTTTGCCAGGGCAGGGAGCAAAATCTGGTGGGGGAGGATCAGGTAGTGGAGGAATATCTGGCTGCTCTGTTTCTGGTAAGGGCGGTGGTTCATTATTAATAGGTGCTTCTTCTGTAATGACAAGATTCTCAGGTGTATAGTCAAGAGGAATAAAACCAGGGAACGGAAAATCACACGTTGTAAATACACCATTTGGATCTTCCAATAATAAATTACGATTACCAGTATTTTTTATATCACGATGTTGATAAGTACAACCAGGAACATTAATCTCAGGTGCTTTAGCTGCATTGATGTAATGAGGATTGTAAGGTTCTGGTACGTTTGGGATATAAATATCAGAAATACTTATATCAGGTATTTCAATCGTAGGCATCTTTAGGAAGGTAAACTTCTACAAAAGAATGACATTTAGGACAAGAAAGATTAGTTACCATACTATATTCTCCAGACATTATTGGATAATCTTCTCCGTCCATATCGTGATCGCCACCCCAAATTAATTCTGTTTTACAATGCCAACAATTCATTTAATAATTGGCATAGATGGACCTGTCATTTTAGGTAAACCATCTTGTAATAATTTAGGCATCATTCCAGATACATTATCAAGAATTTCGTTCATAACTCTTGATTTAAACTGTTCTGATGTTACATATTTGTATGCAAAGTACGTTCCACCACTCATAGAAGCTACCATTACAAATGAGATGATACTCAAAATGTTTGCTATTTTTTGAAACATGATTAAAGAAGCATTTTTAAAAGCACTTACACCAATTACTTTCTTGGTTTTTGCTTTGATTGTTGGTTTAGCTCCACTATACCTGTTGGCTGGGATTCTTGCTCGATCTTCTTCAACAACACCTCCTTCGCCTGTATCCCGCCCTCAATCAGTAAAATAGTTTTTACTTCTTCTTCTAATACTCTTTGAGCTTGATTTCTAGTTTGAACGTGTTTTGCTAATTCTTCTTTCCATTGAATTAACTGTTTTTCAATAATAGCTTTCATAACTTAAACAATAGTAAGTGTTTCTCCTGATCCAACAGTAACAGTAACACCACTGTTTATTGTAATAGGACCAGCAGCCATAGCGTTTTTGCCATTAGTAATAGTATAGTTAGTCGTTACAGTTTGACCATTTTCGTAAAATATCTCATCAGAGCCACCACCAGTAGCACCAGCAGATATTCCTGTAAGGTTTGATCCATCACCATATATTGCACCAAAATAACCGTATCTAACTCTCATATTACTTGCACCTAAATCGTAAGTATTATCTGCTGCTGGATCTAAATGTCCACTACTATCAATTATCCATCTATTACTTCCCCCACTTGATCTGAAATAAATTCCATTAGAACCTCCTTGAATATATAAATTATTTGAGTGATGTTGTATTTTTGTAGATTCTCCTGACCAATCTCCATTAGTCAATCGTATATCGCTGTTAGCTCCTATTGTTACAGCACCAGCACCGCCACCAAAAGTAATATCTCCACTCGCTGAGTCTGCTGCATCTGATCTTAAAAAACTTGTTGAGTCTAAGCTATCCAAAGTTGCTGCATTACCTCCGTCAGCAGAGGTAATATATCCAGCACCATTAGTGATTGCATTATTGTTTAAAGAAATATTTGCTGATCCATCGAAACTAACTCCAGCTATTGTTCTAGCTGTTGCAAGTGTCGTTGCTGTAGACGCTGCAATACCAAGAGCATCTATATCTGATTTTGTCTGATCTGCGGTTGCTCCACTCTCTATTCCGTCTAATTTTGTACCATCAGCAGCTACGTCACGACCATCTACTGTACCGCTAGTAGTTACATTTCCACTTGCTGAATTAACAGTAAATACATTACTTCCAGCATTATTGTTTACAACAAAATTTGAGTTTGTCGCAGCCATTGTAAAGCTACCAGCAACAGTTGTATTCAAAGAAAGTTGTATTGCAGAATCCGAAACTGTTAATCTTGTTGTACCAGCAGTAGCAGCAGTAATTTGGTCAGTGGTAAAACTTATTTTTGTGTCTGTATCTCCCGAATGAATTATATCTGTGCCGATTGTTAAAGAACCAGTTGTAGCTATATCCCCTGAAAAAGTAGCTTTTCCATTGTCACTTACATCAAAATTTAAAACATTTATTTGGCTTCCACCATCACTCCCAGAAATATTTATATCTCCATCACTTATCTCATTTACAAAACTAAGTGTATTTCCAGTTCCTCCATAACCAATATATGCCTTTCTTGATCCACCTCTTTTATAAGCTAAATAAACAGCATTGCTATCACTTGAATTTAAATTTAAAATTTGATCTGAAGATGTACTTGCATTTATAACTCCTGTATTAACTGTTCCTGTTGTAGTTACAGTTTGACTCCCGAAGTCGGGAGAAATTTTACTTCCCTGTATCGCTGCACTTGCATTTACATCAGCATTAACAATAGCTCCATCTGCTATTTTGGCCGAAGTCACGACCCCATTATCAATAGTAAAAGTTGCACCGCTACTACTAACAGTAATATCCCCTTTATCTCCGTCAGTTATTCCGCCACCTGATATTTCAGCTACAGAATTATCATCTTTTTTTGTAAATAATTTACCTGTATCTGTTCTAATGGCAATTTCACCAACAACTAGATCACTTGCACCTGGATCGCTACCAGAACCTCTTTTTAATTTAATTTCGTTAGCCATGAGCTTTTACCTCCTAGCTCTAGTATGTACCGCCATCTATATTGAAGCTAGAGGCACTTTCATCTTCTAAAAATGTAACAAGGTCGGACAATGCAACTTGTTTCATTGTTCCAGCATCATTACAAATAAATCTATCTGCTGCTGCCAATGTGGTTGAGGTGGCTGATGTTCCACCATCAATTAGATTAATTTCAGCAGTTGTAGCTGTAACTCCGTCCATAATATTGAGTTCTGAAGTTGTAGCTGTAACTCCGTCCATAATATTTAATTCAGAAGTTGAGGCAGTAACTCCATCTAAAATATTTAGTTCTGCTGCGGTGGATGTAACACCATCTAATATGTTTAACTCTGCTGCGGTAGATGTTACTCCGTCTAATATATTTAATTCTGATGTTGTTGCAGTAACTCCATCTAAGATATTCAATTCTGAGGTGCTACTCGTAACTCCATCCAAAATATTCAACTCTGTTGCTGTTGATGTGACTCCATCAAGAATATTTAACTCTGAAGTTGTTACTGTTGCACCATCAAGAATAGCAATTTCTGTTGAAGTAAGAGCAGCTAAAGCAGCAGATCCACCTGATTGACAAGAAGATAAATTTGTTAAGTCTGTTGCTGATGCCTGTGCTCCAAGACTTGCTCTAGCAGTTGCTCCAGATTCAAGAACAAAATTAGATCCATCTCCAACAATAAAATTGCTATCTGTTGGAGTTAAACCAGCTATGTCACTAAGTTGTGCATCAAAGGCTTGAACATCTGATCCAATCGCAACACCCAAAGCTGTTCTAGCTGCACTTGCACTGGTAGCACCCGTTCCACCATCACCAATAGCAAGTGTTCCTGTAATAGAACTAGCAGCAAGATCAACAGCAATTTCAGTGGATTCAATAACAAGTCCACCATTAGCTTTTAAATCAACAGAAAGGGTATTACCAGATTTATTTAAACCATCTCCTGCTGTTATTTGACCAGCACCAGAAAACTGTGAATATACAAGATTATTCGTTGCTACCACCGCACTTCCAGAATCCGAAGTACAAACAAAACCACTTTCGGCATTTACTGTGCCTTGCTCAACAAAAGTAAACATACCAGCAGCATTAGCACCACTAGCTAAATCTGTTGTTCTTTGCCATGCACCAGCTTTGCAAAGATACAGCCCGTTCTGCGTTTGAGTACTTTGGTCTTTGACCAATACTCTTTCATCAGCAGAAACCGCAACACCATCAATAGTTTGCGTTCCAGAAAGTGTGATATTTGCTGTAGTTGCTACTTTTACAGAATCTTTTATATCTAATCCTTGAGAAACAGAGTCAACATATGCCTTATTTGCTCCATCAGTTGAAGCACTAGGAGTAGCTAAATTTGTTATTTTTTGAGAATTTAGAGAAACATCTGACGTAGGAGCAGCCATCGCAGATAACGTATTAGCCCTTACTCCATCATCAAAATCAGATATTTTTGTATGTACAATAGAAGGAATATCATCAGCAACTAAAGCTCTAAATGTAGGTGCAGCAGCACTTCCTGATCCTGGACCAGCTAATACAATATTTGCATTTCTAGTTGTTGCTTTATCAAAAAATGCTCCCTTACCACCAATAGCTTCAATAGATGTAGCAGATCCTCCTGCTCCTCCTGTGCCTTTACCAATAATTAGAACTTCATCACCTTCTCTAAAAGCAATTTCAGCATTTTCTAATGACCCTGGGTTTGATGATCCAGTGGATCTTTTAATTCTAATTGTATTAGCCATTAGAAGTTTCCTCCATCAACGAGTGTAAGTTTGGTAGTAGTGTTGTCTGCCTTAAATGTATCAGAACTTGAGTCATAGTAAACAATAGAATCATTTACTTTCCCAGATCCGTCAAAGGTAAAGCCAGCAGCAGCAGGACCTTGTGGACCTTGAGTAGTCAGTTCAACTGTTACTACATCAGAAACTTGACTGACTGTAACTCGATTAGGACTGCTCATGCTGTGTAACCCTCACTTATAAATAGTTTACCCTCTAAATAATAGTTTTTGCTACCTCCTGGTTCTGTTAATAATACGTCATAAAACAAAACATTTGGAGTAAAATTTGCTGTATCAGTATCAGCTAAGTTCATATCAATAATTCCGTTAGTTCTATCTGTATATGTTATAGCCCAATCTGCATATTTTGTGGAACGTGATTCATCATAAACTTGTGCAGCAACAGTATATCCAGTTAAATTTATTGCTGATCCAGTAGAATCTTTGAATGTCAATTTAATAGGAAAGTCTGCTCTCCTATCAACAGTAAAATTTTTTTTTCCTGGAATAATCGCCATTAGCTATATGGAGATGCACCTAATATATCAGTTTTCCATTGTGCTTTAAGAGCATCAGCATCACTAGCAGCAGCTATATCAGAATCGGCAGGAGCATCTCTTAATGCTTGTTTTTTAGCAACAATATCAGTTGTACTAGCACCTGTTTCAAGTGCTCTTTGAAATTCAACATCAAGTTCAGCAAGCTTTGGGCTTCTTGCTTCTCTAATCTTTGTTTTGTGAATTTCTCTGGCTTTCGCCATGTCTATACCAAATCCCATGTTTTACTCCGAATAAGTCCAAGCATCTCTGAAACTTCTATCTGTAGGAATTTCAGATTTATTAACAGTATAAACTGTTTTTCCCGAAGGACAGTCTTTTGCTTTTATTTGATCTAAGGTAAGGTCTGTATTATCTGCTGGACAGACGATAGAGATACCACCCTCATCATTGTCATAAATAAATCTTTTGTCAGAATTAGCCATGAGGTTTTTCTTTTAGTATAACTCTATTTTTACTCATCTCCACAAATCATTATTGTATTAACAATACAGTCTACATTTGACCCTGTATGCGTAAAATATGTTCCGACTCTACAGCTTGTAGTAGTTTTACAAGTTGAATCTCTTTTAAATTGTAAACATTGGTCAGATCTGCTACTTGCACCAGCATGATCTTCCATTACAGTAGAACCCATTGAATAGTTTGCACTTGCTAAAGTAATACTAAAATTAATAGTAGTATCACCAGTTCCACCATCAGTTATGCTTGAAACATTATTACTGTTATTAATAGAGTGACCATCTTTAGTTTTCCAGTCACAATAAATTTTAACTATTCCCTTATTTATTTCGCCAGGAGTAACTCCGTTATTGCCTCCAGTATCTTGAATTGAATTTACTTTAAGTGTTGACATAATTAAAAAGTTACTGAGTTCCTACACAAACGACCCAAATTTGGTCATTATCAGCAGCAGCACTGGTTGTACCCGTTCTCATTCTAATTGAACCTGCTGCTGTGTAAGATAAAGTTCTTGGATAATATGTATTATGATCGCCAATACCTCCATTGTTATCTTCTCTACTTTGAGAAACACACGCATAAGAACTATCACTTGCAAAGGCTGTTGAAAAAGTTATAGTAAATTCAGCAGATCCATGATCCGTTACAGAACTAACACCATTACTATTTCTTATTCCAAAACTATTTACATTTCCACCAGCGAAGTTAACCCATACTTGAGTTAGTTGGCCCATTGAGCTACCAGAACTGTTTTGAAATACTGGTGCTGCGGAGCTAACACTTTTAATTGTGCCGACTGATAATGTACTCATGGTTTTGGATTTGCGTCTTTAACTGCTTTTACATGAGTTGCCCATGTTCCAGTTGTATCAAGTTTACCAGCAACCATATCGTCATACAACATTGCTAATTGTTCTCTCCAAGAACTATAGGTTACTGAACCAATTTCAGTCCTTTCTTCTTGATATTTTAATTTGTTTAACTCAACTCTTGCAGCATCAACTTTAGCTTGATCTATAGAAACTATATTTCCACTTGCATCTCTTGCACCTATATCGTCATCTATCTGAACGACTATGCCTTTGTAAGCTGCATAAATAGCATCGTGATCTAATGGCATAATTTAAGCTCCTAACTCCATTAAAGTAATACTACTAATTCCAGCATGGTAAGTTTCGTGATCGTTATTTCCTTTAGTTCTATTTATATTAACAGTTCCAGCAGATGACTCAGCTTGACCTTGTACATTATAAGTATGTGTAGCAGCAGAACCAGGTGAATCTAAAATCATCATTGAGCAAATAACAGAACGAGAGTTGTTATCAGAAGGGCAAATACTAGGAAAAATACCTCTTTGTACATCACTACTTGCATCCCCAACACTCAAAACGGTGCTTCCTCTTAATATTCTAAAAGTACATCTTTGACCCTCTGTAGTACTTAAATTTGTATTTAAAATAATTAAAACTTGACTACTTGCACTTTGCGTTGTAATTGTTTCAGTAAGACCTGAGATATTACCACTGAAATTACCTGTGCTACCTTCAAAAGATGAAGTATCAGTCTTAATATTTTGTTTTACTTGTATAATTCCACCTTTAGCTCCAGAAGGTAAACCACCAGCAGGAACGATAGAATTGACTTTGAGTTGACTCATAGTTTAAACAACTGTCCAAGTTTCGCCACTACCAACTGTGACTGTTACTCCTGATTGTATAGTAATCGGACCGAAGCTGCCAGCATTTTTATTATTTGTTATTGTGTAATCCTGCGTAATAGTTTGATCGTTTTCCCAAAATATTTCATTACCACCAGCACCAACTGCTCCGCCTCCAGCAGCAGCCCAACTAAGCGTTCCAGAAGCATCAGATACCAAAGCATAACCAGAAACAGCAGCATCGGTAGCTGGTAAAGTCCATAGTACATTTGATGAAACTGTATTTGCAGCTTTAAAACCTACATAATGACTACTATCATTATCAGCAAATCTTAGTTGATTAGTTTCTTGTAACTGTATTCCATTTGAATCCATTATTAATCTTTCTGTTCCACTAGAAGAAAATCCCATTACGTTTGAGGATTTTCTAAATAAACCTAAATCTGTATCTGTATCGAAACTTAATGCAGGAGTAGAGGCACTTGAAGAGTCATCAATCAAAAGTTGGCCTGTCATAGTACCACCAGATTTTGATAGTAAACCTAAATTTGCTTGGTCTATATTTCCTATTTCAGTAAAAGCACCATTACTTGAATTTCTTATCTTTAAAATATTTGAAGTGGTATTTAAAAAAGGCATACCAGCTACACATTGACTTGTAACTAAATCAGTAGATTTAGAATTACTTGATTGAATCGCAGCAAAAACAGCATTTAGATCAGTTCTTACATTTGCTCCAGAGGCATTTTCGATTGTATAGTTTGTAACGTCAGACATAGTTAATAACTATTTTTCTCCATGTTAACCTCCTTTACCAAAACCAACAGCACTGTAGGTAAAGTTCCTATCAATACTAGCATTACTTGAGTTTTTAAAGTGAACTGTAAAGCCAGTTCCAGATATACTGCTAAGTTCAAAGTAATCACCTGATACCATGTTTTGTGGAGAAATATTAACAGAAGGTAAAAAACTATTAAGGTTGCCTAGTCCAGACGTTCCAACAAAAAATGGTGCTGTAAATGTAACTGCTTTTGCTCCTGCACCAGACGCTATAACAGATGACTGTTCAGTTCTTGAAGGCATAGTAGCTGTGTATCCTGCTTGTTGTAAATTCATATTTTGTGCTGTATCTACTGTGTCTATAGTAATTCTGAATTGAAATCCTCTTCCTTTAAATGTTCCATTAGCAAAATCATTAAATGATGTATATGTTGGAGAACTAGAAGGATTATCAGTTGTGGTTCGTACAGCCATTTTTGCGTTTACATCATTAGCAATAGTTCCATCAAAATCTGTCCATGTATCTATATTGTCTGTTCTGTTATCAAACTGATCTCCTGTATAAAAACCAACTCCTTGAAAATGTCTTTTTAAGACAAGTGAGAACGTACCGCCTAAATCAAGAGTATCTACAAAATCATAAGTACCACTCGCATTTGCTGTTGGATCTGTTAGTTTTAATCCACCAAGAGATGAATCAAAAGTAAGATTTGATTTAGTTCCGTTATATGGAGTTCCATCAGTATCTTCTCTGTCAGTTTTAACAATAATAGAATCTAAAATATCAACAATAGATAAAGCTACGCTTGCTGCATTTGCACTAAATCTACCACCATCATCTTGAAATTTAAGAAGATAAGTACCTGCAAGGGCAGGAACTATGACTTCTGAAGTATTACCAGCCACAGCTTCAATAACATCTTGAGCAGATTGAAATGTAGCTGCACCACCTGTTTGATTTGTATGCCTGACATAAACCCGACCTCCGTGAAGAACATCTATAGCAGTGGCTTGTGTAAATCTTAGTCTTGCAAACTGTTCATTAATAGGTTCAATGGTCAAACCAGATACATCCTCTGGTAATGCAGTTTTACCTTGAGCCACAAATGTTGCTTCAGTAAAGTTTGTAGATATTTCTCCTCTTGCGTTATATGAAAATACTTGGAATGTATAAGTTGCTTTTACAGTATCTAAAAGTTCAAAATCACTACTAAACACAGTTTGAGAAACATAATTGCCATTTTCTACTTTGTAGTTAACAAGATATTGAGTGGAGCCAATAACAGGTTGCCAATCAACAATAAGTTTACTTCTAGCAATACTATTTATAACCACTGTTTTTTCTGTGACAGTTAAAGAACTTGGAGGACTAGCTGGTTGATTTAATATAGATATAGTTCTTGTAGGCAAAGGAGTATTATTTTCAATAAACGCATACTTGCCTTCAACATAAGATAAAGCTGAAATTGTATAATTTATATCATCTTGTTCTTCTACTTGAATAACTCTAAATAATTGAGTCTGTAAAGTTGTACTAGATATTAAATAAGGTGCATTTGTACTTGGTGCAAGAGTAAATTGACCTGAGAGGCTTCCATCAGCTTGTATAAAATTAGTACACGTTATTACCGAACCTGTAATGTCAGATATTGTAGCTGACTCTACTGTTCCATTTGGTAAAATAACGCTAATTGTTGGATTATCATTTAAAGCTGGTAATCCTGTTTGTTCTCTTGCATCAATAGTAATTGTTGTAGTTGTTGCAGATACTACACGACCACCTCTTCTAGCTCCTGCTCTTACTGGATCATTTATTTCAATAACAGAACCAGGTCTAACAACAATTCCAGCGTCTATTGAAGTTTGAAAAGTGACAGTTTCACTTTCATTTTGTTCAGCAAAAAGTATTGCACGACCTAATCTTGCAGCCTGATTACGGGAAGTACAAGCAAACGCTTTTACTTGTTTCACTATCGTTCCAAGTTTTGATATTGCTGTTGCATCTTCTATTACTTCAAAATCTACTTCTTTTGAATCCATATTGAAGTAACTCACAGAAACAACAGAATGACGTTGTTTTAAACTACTGCCTTGATAAGTAAAACCTGTTTCACCCACATTGGCTAAATTAAATAAATAACTGGATGAAGTTTCTTTATCTTGCGATATGGTTACAGTACCAGCAGACCATATAGGCATACATCTCATAACACCAGCAAGATCATTTATTGCTGCAAATGCCTCTTTAGGGCTTTGAATATTTACATTGCAACTAAACCTAGCTTCTTTTGCACCTGATCCTGTTCCATCATCTACCTCTTCGTTTGCATATTTACTAGCAGCTACAAAACTAAATAAATCTAAATTACTGTCAGTAACGTGATCCCCTAACCCATATCTAGTGTTTGTAAGTAAATCGAGTAAGCACATCGCAGGGCAATTTGTATAAACAGCAGCACCCATAACTCCGTTAAAAATATATCCGCTTGGGTACACTATCCTGCCCGTAGCATTGTCCACACTTGGAGTACCAGAGCTAGATGCTCCTGCTCCTGGTATCCTTACCTTTACTCCTCTTATGCGATATTTTCTTGTAGGAATACGATTAAATTGTTTACTATCAAAACGAAGAGCAGTATAAGCACTATTAGCATAAGTTGAATTATTATCTATAACTTCTTGAAGGCTAGTAAATTGAAATGCGTTTATTCTTGTTGTATCTGTGCTATCTGCTGTAACTCGAACTACTCTAACGTCAACAGGAAAAGCACCAGTAACATTTATTCTATGATCTCTAGCATAAGCATCTGCTGTTCTACCGCTAACAGAAGTACTAATGACATCTGTAAAACCGCCAGAATTGTATTGAACTTGAATTTTATACTCAATAGTATCTCCTCGAATGTCACCATCTTCTTCAGCTACCTGTATCTGAGGCCAAGTTAAAGTAACAATAATTGCATCTACATCTGTATTAGTAACTTGTCTAGTAACAGGAGCAGATGTAGTTACAACAACCCCAACACCAGTAGGTGATCTGCTTTCAGCAGGAATACCACTCATGGCAGTTTGACTTGATGTTCCAAACTTGGACTTAAAGGTTACATCTTGAAAATTAAAATCAGTATCCGCAGGACTAGCACTTGTAGCTGTTGAATTTAATATTGGAGTATCATCAAGAAAAACATCTTTTAAACTTGCATTGTCGTATGCAGTTGTACCTTTTGTAAGACCTTCTTTTGATGCACTTGCAAAACCTTCTATTTCTCCTTCAGATATTAAATCTTGAACTGTAGCAAAACTTCTACTATGTAAAGTATCGGGAGCACGATAAGGAGGTGGGGGTGGCTTTGGTGGACCTCCACCAGCACCTTTAATAAATTTAGTTTTATCTGTCATGCTTCTACCTGATTAGTGTCAACTGCTGCACTTATTACAACACTTCCTGTAATTATTTCACCATAAACTATCGGAACAGGAGTACCTGCTCTTGATGTATTTTGTACTCCACTAAAGTTAAATGACAACTGCGGATCTTCTTCTGAATTAAATTTTTGTGGCTCTGGTAATGGAAATAACATTTCTGAAACACCTTGCAAGACAAGGGCTGCACCAATCGCACTAATAGCTGTACCTAACTTAGTTGCAAAAAGTGCTCCAGGAGTTGAGATACCAACTACTCCTGCACTTGAACCTAAAAAGCTTGTAGTTCCAAACAAACCAGCACCAGGAAAAAAGAACGAAGCTCCAATCAAAGCAGCACCTAATAAAAACTTTCCTGTGCCACCACCAGCACCACTAATAACAGGAATAAAATGTATATCTTGTTGACCAACAGGATAAGTTATTTCATGCTCTTCAATATCATAATTACCAACTTTTACTTGATAATATTTAGGACTCATATAGGATTCTACATTAGGAAAATTATGTATTAAAAAACTAACTGCTTGACTTACATTACTAACTTTTACCTCGAACTCTTTATGTCCGATAAATTCTGCTAATTGTCCATACAGTTTTACTTTACGAAGCATAACGATACCTCTTTCCTGTACATTTTAACAGCCATTCAGAGTAAGGCTCTCTACAAGATAGTCTATCGGTTAAATGATGAATAACATCACCCTTAAAAAATAATGCTACATGATTTAAAGTTGGATGAAGAATACTCATTAGTAAAACATCTCCATCTTCTAATTTTTCATCAGGTCTTAATTCTCTAAAACCTGTTCGCCATGCACAACTTTCAAATAACGGATTATGTAAAAATTCTTCTGGTGTTGTAGGTCTATCCCAATCTTTAAGTTCTATATTTCTTTCTTCTTTATACCAATCTCTTACTAAACTCCAACAGTCAGTAATACCCCAAACCCATTGGCGACCCAATAAAGGTGGCTTGTATCCACATGGTTCTAAATACGCCCACTGTTCTGTTTTTGGATTAACAATATACCACGGAAGGTTACTATCTTCACAACTTATTTTATCTGCTTGACTAGGATTAGGTGGGGTAATGGGGTGACTATGAACTACACCTACTATTTCTCCTGTATTGTCTGCTTTTACATAATCTTCTGGATCAATAATAAAACATTGATGATCTGTCATTGAAAGATTACGACAAGGAAAATATTTTTCTTTACCTTTTACATTTAATAATAAACCACAAGATTCTTTTGGATCTTCTCGTTGTGCATGAAGTAATGCTTTATATTTCCAACTCATTGAACAAAAGTACCAATGCTAGGAAATATTGAACGAGTGCATTGACGTTTAGGAATCCTTACACCAGCAAGATCAGTAGGAGCAGCAAGTTCAAATTCAACAACTTCTCTATTTTCTCCTGATTTACGATCTATTGAATAAACTTCTCTTGGAAACTCGGCTGTTGGATCAGCAGTTGCATTTGTTCCATCAGCAAAATTAACAGCATCAATAAATTTAGCTAATGTTCTTATTCTCGTAACTGTAGCTCCTGTTAAATCATTACCAGTTGTAGTTTCATTTACAGTTAAAAGAATAGATGAAATTAATCCTGTAGCATTACTAATAGTAATCATTGGTCTAGGTAATTGACCTTTTTGAAAAGCAAATCCTGTGGCCTGTATAGGAAATCTAAGATACTCATTAGCATCCCAAACTATTTTTCCGTTAGCATTTAAATTACTGCCAGCATGAAATCTATATATTGTATTTGCACCATGTAAAGAAGTAGATAACTGAAGAGTAAATAACTCAATAATTGCTGATGGATTGATAGATTGTAAATTACTAAATACTGCTGAATTTACTGACATTAGGATGCTGGTTCAAATACTTGTCTAAAAGTTGCTTGAATTGTAGCTCTATTATTAAATGGTATTGATTTGCTCCATGATTCGCAAACAAATTCAGAAGATGAGCTTTCTCCTGGTGGAGTAAAAGTAAAGCTATCACTATCATTTGCACGGGCATCTAAAAAAGTTTCTATAGTATCCGCATCTGTTTCTGAAACATCAAAAGTAAAGTCAAATACTTTAGGATTCTGATGTTGAGCTAACCCAAATAATATTCTATGTTCATAACCATCAGCAAAACGAACAGTACGAGTTAATGGTGCAGAACTTTTTTGCTGTCCATAACTAGGTTTTATTGAGGGGAAAGTAGCCATTATGCAAGTAAACCTCCAGGTCGTTTTTGTTTTAATAATTCTGCCTGTATAGCCACTGATAACACAGCACCAAGTTCTTTACCAGTTTGTTGATCTCCTTGAACATTAGAACCAGAAGCATCTACATTAACTACAACATTAGTTGAGCCACCCATATTAGCGTTAGAAACTATACGACCACCTGCGTTTGGAACAAACATTTCTGGTCCACGTTCTCCAACAATATATCTTTTACCTGCACTAACAGGACCACCATTAGCTCTAAAGAAACTAGAACCTGGGAATAGACTTGTTAAAAATGTATTTACACCAAATCTTATTAGTGATGTCTGAATTTCACGGAATACACTACGAGCAACATCACCAAGAGTTTTAGTACCATCTATCGCACCTTGTATGGCATTTACCAAACCATCTTCTACTGATCGACCTATGCTCTTATATAAATTGTCTAATTTTTGTAAATATTGCTCTTCTCTTCTTGCTGCCAGAAGTGCATCTACTTGTTTAACAATTTTTAAATATTCTTCAGCTTGTTTAGTTTTGTCTATATTACCTTGAATTACTAAGTCATTTATCATTTTTTCTCTTTCTGCTGCTTGAATCCCAATTTCGGCCTTTCTATTAATGAAGTCTATTTCTGCTTTGCTACTAAGCATAAAATCATCAATAGTTTTAGTTGCATTTACAAGTCCTTTATTAGTACTATCTACAAATGCTTCAATTCCTTTAAATACTTTATCCATTCCAGGAATAAATCTTAACAACCTAACTAATTCCTTTAACAAGAAACCAGCAGCAGAAGCGATCATATTAAATGCAAATAATATTTCATTAACAATTTTTAGAATAGCCATCAAAGCAACTTGTAAAGGAACACTAATTATTCCTAAAGCTGTTGCTGCTAAAGCCTTAAATCTATCAAACTGACTAGCTATTACATTAAGAGAACCTGCTATATCTTCAGTTGTTCCTGGAACTGCACCTGTCTGTCTAAATACTTCTTGTGATATTTTTTTTCTAGCCTCTTCTATTTTTCCTTGCTGTTTTAATAATTTAACTGTCATTGATAATTCTCTATTTACTCTTATACCTGATTCTTCTAAAGCATCTAAATTTATTTCTCTTGCAGCGTTACCAATGGCTTGAACTGTTTGTAAATTTCGTTCTAACAAAGTACCTAAAGCACTACCCAATATTTGAGCACCAAAACCCATTCCTGCTGGTGCAAGTGCAGAACCTAAGATACTACCACCAACTGCTCCTGCTCCTCCACCAAATAACAATGGAAAACCTGCTCCTAAGAATTGTTCTTGCCTTCTTTGTTTTCTAATTCTTCCAATATTTCTTAATCTTCTTTGAGCTTCTTTTGCTTTTTTAGATTCTATTGTTTGTTGTTTTTTTGCTTCATTTGTAATCTTCTTTTCATCAGCTAATCTTTTTTTAACTGATTTCTCTCTAGCTTGAAGTTGACTTCGTGTAGCAGAAGGAATTGAAAAAGTACCACTTGTTTTACCTGCTTCTGGTAATCTTCTACTTGGTGGTACAAGAGTCGCACCCCCTAAAGCACTTATCTGTTCTTGACTAACAAAAGCCATTGAAGATTGAAAAGGTTTTGCTGCTCTAGCTGCCTGACTTTGAATATTTGCATTTATTCCTAACTGCCTTCCTATTGCTTTACTAATTCTCAAAAACTCTTCTGAACCAACAATAGTCATCTCTTGCATACGCTTGAGCATTGACATTGCTTCATTACCAGCAAGTATTGTTCTAGGGAACGCTTCTATTTCTTTTAATCTTGCACCAACACTTCCTATCGTTAATTTTGAATCCGCTCCACTTGCCATAGCAAAAGCAGTAGCTTCTAATCTTAATGCTTTAAAATTTCCTGCTAATAAAGCTGTTGCTGCTCTTTGTCTTTCTGTAGCCCTTCCTGCATCTTCAAATGCTTTTCTTACAAGCATCATTTCTTCTTTTATATTTGATATTTTCCCTGCAAAATTATTAAGCCTACCGCCTTTACCAAAGTTATCAATAATTACTTTGCCTTGTTGTATCTGCTCATTTAATCTTTTTAAAGCTGCTTGTGCTGGATCTGTTTTTATATTTATTTTTAACTTATTTATATTTCCAAAAGTCCTTTCTACCTGCTTTGCAACCTGTTGAAGTTTTCTTACATTCTTTTCACCACGACTCGTATTTATAACAAGATCAATCTGTTTAATCGCCATTTCGACCTAATTAGCAAAACATATATTCTATTCTACCTCGATTTGGGTATAACGCTTCTTCTTTGTGTTTTATCTTGTTCTTTTTTCTGCTCTTCATTTCTTATGTCATAAAAAGCAGCCCAACCTATCATCTCCTCAAGAGTTAATGTCTTACATAATTCACTAACAGATTTTTTTAATTCATTTGCTAATGAATAAATAAACATCCAATCAGGATTAGCTTTTCAAATCGGCTTTTGCCTCTTCAACCTCCTTATCAGAACCAGCTTCTAACATCGCCAGTTGTATCTCTTGAAGCACAGAAGCAGCAACTTCTCTTCTTAGTGATGCTTTGTCTCCATCAGCAAATAGTCTTTTGCCATCTTTATCTAATGCTTTTTCAATCATTAACTGTAAAGCAAAATCATTAGCATCTTCAGTTCCACTTTTTTTCTGAATCATCTCACGTTCAGCAATAGTTAATGGATGCCAATAGATAGTAATTAAAATTTCATCACCATCCATGATGTCATACTTATAAAGTTGGCTTACACCAAATTTATTTTTAAGGAGATCAACTGCTCTAGTCATAATATTATATAGCTATTAGAATTATATCAGCTATTAGCAAAAAAGGAACACGATATGATTCCTAAGAAATGTGAACGATCTTCAATCTCAACAGGAATCGGACCACTAACTTCTCCTACTCTTGGAGAACAAGAAAAAGGATCTGCATAACTTGAACTGTTAATAGTATTTAAGCCATCAATAACTGATTCAGAAATTTCAGATAATCTTGAAGTTCCTTTACTCTTTGGAACATATACATTTGCTTGTATCGCACCAGAATAATAATCAGCAGAAGCACCTTGAGCTTGTAATGTAGATTGACTGAAAGTAATAGAAGTTGTTATATAAGTAACTGTTTTTCCAGGAGTGGTAAAAGATACATTGTCATATACAAGTTTTACTCTAGGATCAACGTCTGTAACTGCATCTGTTATGGCTTTTTCAAAAGCTGCTCTTACGTTAACTAAAGTCATAATTTAGAATACCTCGAACCTAGTGCTGGAGCATTTCTGCCACCTTGAGTATCTTTATATAACACTTGCGTACCAGCTACTCTTACATCTGGTCTATTCATACTTCCACCAAATACAAAATCAACGACTTGTCCTAAATTCTCCACATAAGGCACGATTGAACTTCTAGGAGATCCTAAAGCTTGTCTTGCATAATTAGCTCTGTTACCAATAAATACTGTATCTCCAAATTTATAATTTTCACTTTTAGGGTATCTAGGTTCAATAATAGGTGCTACATCCTGTCCATTATCTTTAGCTCTTTTTACTTCTGTCCACGGAGAAGTTTGTTCTTCATTTGATGGAGGTCGATAAGTATTTGCTTGCCAGCTAGAAGCAAAGAAACCAGTGTATTGAGGACTTTCAGATGGTAAATCATTAAGAATAGTGCTTATGAGATTATTAAATTGAACATTTAGTTCTCCTTTTGTTGAAGCAATACCTTGACTTAAAGCATCAGGACTTGATTTAGCCATTAGAATCTTACCGATAAAGTAAACAGATAAGTTTGACCACCTTGTTTGGTGTCAATATTAACTATCTGTGCAGTTCGAGTACTTCCTGCATAAGTTAATATTACTTCATCTTCAAATGTTGGCTGATTACTTCCTATCAAATCAGGTGTAATATATATCCTTGCTTCTCTAATTTCTTTTGCAATATCCTCTTCACTTCTAATAAATTCAACTGGTGCTTTAATATCAGAATAAGTCGTATCAACAGTAATCTGTTCTCCAGTTTCTACGTTATAACTAGAAGTTCCTTTTTTTACATAAGTAATAGTTGTATCTAAAGAATTACCTAAAGTAGAAACTATATCTTTAGCAACACTTTTTAAAATAGAATCTAATTGACCTGCCATTATCCTCTAACTACCCTCATCTGAAAAGCACCTGCTCCACCTAGCATATATGCTCCAAGATAACTTTGTAACCACGGGTAAACATCCATAATATTATTTATAGATCCAGTTCCCTGACTATCTTTATTGTATTTAACTTGAATATCTCCTAGTTTTACTTCAGAAAAATTACCATCTTTTCCTGTAGTACCTGTAATAGCATCAGTATCATTTGCTAAAGCTCTAGCTAATTCATATTGTGCATATTTAATATTTAAAGGAATAGTTGAACAAGCTAGTTCAACACCATCTACCTGATAATTATTTCTAGGAAACTTTAATGCCTGTCCATCATCACATCTATCCCCATAAAATACAAAACTATCAATCCATCTTGTAGCCGATATTAATGCTCTATTTTTTTGATCGTCTGTTTTGTTTGTCCAAGTTGAAGAATCTGGAACTGTCTCAAAATAACTATTAGCTTCTGTCAATGTGACATAGCTATTAGCATTTTCTCCTTTTATTGTTGCGTTTATAGTTGCTGCCACGATAAGAAAGTAATTTTAGTTTTATTGTAGCGTAAAGAAAAAACCCCACCAATAATTGATGAGGTTTAATGACCACTAATTTAATACTATTAAGAAATAGCAGTTACATCAAGTGGTGA
>VTLG01001846.1_pt1 | contig 23539 bp, 27 predicted proteins | sample 4694571 | NCBI WGS metagenome assembly VTLG01 (sample SAMN12604809, study PRJNA352737) | marine metagenome | biome: ENVO:00000447; feature: ENVO:00000209|ENVO:00000569|ENVO:01000036; material: ENVO:00002151; isolation source: viral sequences binned using virsorter ...
TAGCTGGTGATGCTGGTGACGGAATACTAGGTATCAAAGGTATGGGTATGGTTACAGCTTCAAAGACTTTAGCTAATACACCTGATACTAAAGAAGCACTATGGTCTAAGGTACAGGAGACATATACTAAGAAAGGTTACACGATTGCTGATGCTATCTTGAACGCAAGACTTACAAGGATATTGCGAGAAGGAGATTATGATTACAATACAGGTGAAGTAAAACTTTGGAACCCATAAAAGAAAGCACCAACAACGCAGTAGCATGGGTTGTTAGTGCTTCTTTGTTATAAGCAACTGACGCTCCGTCAGAGCAGTAACAGATTTAACTGTTTGAATAATGGGTCTGGTTACTTAGTAGGCAACAGATCTATCCAACAGAGCGGAGGTCAAGTTAATGACACGTTAATGGGTCTATTGCTTAATAAACAATATAACATAGATTTCCATAAAGAAAACCCCAAGAGGAACCACACCCTTGAGGTTTTCTTAGCGTTGCAACAAGGTAACCACTCCTTGCTATCTACAGACTAACATATAATATAAAAATAGCTCTTCATCAAATAAATATAAACACGCTGTACTTTATTACTAAACTTGAACTATACTATTTATAAATGTTTTAAAGCATGGCATCTGAAAAACTACCAGTTATCACAGATGAATTGATTTTTGCTTTAGATCAAATCTTTCCTAATCGTCATCCCGACTTGTCTTTATCTGATAGAGAGATATGGTATAGGGCAGGGCAACGATATGTTGTTGATTATTTAATTGAGCAACAATCAAGACAGAAAGAAACCATGCTCACTAATTCAGTTTTGGAAAACTAACTATGTGTCCACCAAGAAGACCAAGGCCACCAGCTTTACCACCTCCAAGGCCAACAGCACCTGCACCAGAAAGAACTGCACAAACTGTAAAGGTTGGTTCAGACAGAGGGCAAGGTACTAAAACTAAAACTGAACGCAAAAGAAAACCTACTGGTACAGATACATTAAGGATTCCAGTAACAATGTCTAGTGATCTGAGGTATTAATTATGTGTATCGGAAGGCAAGCATCTCAAGCTGTTATACAAAGCCAAGCACCAAGGAATGATGCTCCTACTGTTACTGGCAGACAAAGAGGAGTTACAGATCCTATTGATACTTCAAAAGTAACAGCACGTTTAAAGAAAAGAAGATCAGATGAAAGATATGCTCAAGGTCTTAGAAATATGAGTGCAAAAGGAAGATCACCAAATGATCTTAAAATAACAGGAACACCTGCGAGAGGCCAATCAAGTAATAAAGCAAGGCTTAGGTAATGGTTTATTCTGGACAAGGGCAAACTGCTGCTGGTAGGTATGCACAATTAGAAAGTGCAAGGTCTACTTTTGACAGAGAAGCAAAAGAATCATCAAAGCTAACCATACCTAGCCTTATTCCTGAAAGTACAACAGGAACAAGATCAAAAATAAAAACTCCCTTCCAAGCTGTAGGAGCAAGAGGTGTCAATAGTTTGGCATCCAAACTTTTATTTGCATTACTTCCTCCATCAACTGCATTTTTTAAATTAAGTATTGATAGTCTTGAACTTTTAAAACAAGGTCAAGAAGGTCTTGAGTCAGAAATAGATAAAGGATTACGAACAATAGAAACAGCCTTGATGAATGAGATAGAGATCTCTAACGATAGGGTTGCAATGTTTGAAGCACTTAAACATCTAATCGTTGGAGGGAATGTTCTTCTTTATCTTACAGATGCTGGGCTAAAGGTATATCCATTATCTAAGTTTGTATGTAAACGTGATGCAGTGGGTAATGTCTTAGAAATTATTACAAAAGAATCAGTCAACCCTAATGCACTTTCACCACAGTTTTTAGAACAAATAAAAAAGAAAGAAAACTATGATGAAAAAACAATGGAAGGAGATCTTGATATATACACATACATCAAAAGAATTAATGATGAACATTTTTGGCATCAAGAATGTAAAGGAGAAAAGATACCAAATACTGATGGCAGATCAAAGGTAGAAGTATCTCCTTGGATTACTCTTAGATTTGTTCGTATTGATGGAGAAGATTATGGTAGAGGTTATGTAGAAGAATACAGAGGAGACTTGATTAGTTTAGAAGCTTTGATGCAAGCCATTATAGAAGGTGCAGCAGCTTCAGCTAAAACAATATTCCTTGTAAACCCTAATGGTGTAACAAGAGCAGCTACTTTAGCAAAGGCTCCTAACGGTGCAATAAGAGAAGGATCTGCTAATGATATAAGTGTTATGCAAGTTGGGAAAGGTTCAGACTTTAACGTATCTTTCTCTGCAATACAAAGAATAGAAGCAAGACTTGAATATGCTTTTCTAATGGCTAGATCTGTACAAAGAGATGCTGAAAGAGTAACAGCAGCAGAAGTTACTTTGATGGCTAACGAGTTAGAAAATTCTTTGGGTGGCATATACAGCATTTTGACCCAAGAGTTTCAACTTAAATATTTAAAGAGAAGGATGCACATGCTAGTTCGTTCTGGTAAAGCACCAAAGCTGCCAGAAAGATTAGTCAAACCTAAGATCGTTACTGGTGTTCAAGGGCTTGGCCGTGGTAATGATCGTAATAAGCTTGTTGAATTTATTGGAACGGTGTCACAAGCTTTAGGTCCAGATATAATGCGTCAGTACATGAATGTGGATGAAGCCATAAAAAGGCTTGCAAACTCTATTGGTATAGATACTGTAAACTTAGTTAAGACGCAAGAAGAAATCCAAGATGAGATGGAAGCTATGCAACAGCAGCAGCTTATTCAAAGTCTTGGACCTGCTGCTCTTGGATCACCATTAATTGATCCACAAAAAATTGCAAACGCAAATTCACAACTACCAATGGAGGAAAGTGATGACACCGAAGAAGCCTAGAGAAAGAGATGAAGATGGCAAATTTGTCTCTGCAAAAGCTATTGTTAGCGAATTAGGTGTAAACGATACACCCGAACCGAACAAACCAAAAGTGGTCGAAACTAAAAATGGTCGTACAATGACTTATAACTAACCAAAAAAATTATGACTTCATCACAAGTAAACATTTCAGAGACACCACCAATGTCTTCACAAGATATTGAGAGTCTAAGAGATGAGAATGGTCTTATCGCAGGTAAGTTTAAAACTGCTGCTGATATGGTAAATAGCTATAAAGAACTTGAAGGTAAGCTTGGAGCTATAGATCAAACCAAAGAACAACCAGAGGGTATAGCAGAAGAAGATACAGCAGAGCAAGAAACAGAAACTAATGATTCTGAATTTAATGCAGAAGAATATTATGGAGATGGTCTTGCTTCTGTTTTAGAAGAAGTTGGTATTGACGCACAAGACATATCAAATCGTTTTTTAGAAAATGATGAGATTTCTGAAGATGATTACAGCAAGCTTGCAGAAGCAGGGTTTTCAAAACAAGTTGTTGATTTATATTTAGATGGTGTTCGCAATTCTGGTATTGCAGGTGAAGTAGATGCAGAGGGTATTAAAGAATCAGTTGGTGGAGATGAAAGTTATGGTCAAATGGTTTCTTGGGCTATGGAAAATTTACCTGCTGAAGATATACAAGCTTTTAATAAGCTTACTGATACAGGAGATGGACCTGCTATTAAGTTAGCTGTTCAAGGTATCTACTCACAATACAATAACGCTATGGGAATTGAACCAAATTTAGTATCAGGTCGTGCTTCTCAAGGTGGACCTACACCATTTAGATCTACATCAGAAGTAGTTACTGCTATGTCTGATCCTCGCTATGGTAAAGATGTAACATACACTGAAGACGTACAAAGACGTTTAGGTGGTAGTGACGTATTCAATACTGGTCGTTAATTATGGCTAACAAACCAACTAATCCAGAACTTTATTCAAGAGTTAAGGCAGAAGCGAAAAAAAAGTTTAATGTTTATCCTTCTGCTTATGCTAATGCTTGGTTGGTGAGAACCTATAAAAAACGTGGCGGTGGTTATCGTAAAACTTAATCATGAAAAAACTAACAGACAAACAAAAAAAGAATCTTGATAAAACTGGTGATGGTAAACTCACTAAAGAAGATTTTTTATTAGTTCGTAGACTAAAGAAAAAGAAAAATGGCAAAGCTTAGTCTTAGTCAAATCAGAACTCTGAAGAAACATTCAGAGCATCATTCTAAAAAACACATGGATATGATGAAGAAGCTTATGCGTGAAGGTTCTTCATTCAAAGCTGCACATAAAAAAGCACAAAAAGATGTAGGCAAATGAGTCTTACTAGATGGTTCAAAGAAAAATGGGTTGATGTCAAAACAGGCAAAGACTGTGGTAGAGGTAAAGATGAAAAAGGTAGACCTTACCCTGCTTGCAGACCATCAAAAAGAGTTAGTAGTAAGACTCCAAAAACTACAGGAGAAATGAGTAGCAAGGAAAAATCTAGATTTAAAAGAGAAAAGACAGGCTCAAAGAAGATTAGTTACCAACACAGAAGAAAAAAAAGAAATAGTTTAAAGATTGCGTAAAGGTGTTATATTTTAAGTAGCTTACATTTTTTATGTCTAAGGGTGTATCAATGACCAAGAAGGATAAAGACCCCACAGGTGGTCTTACTGCTTCTGGTCGTAGAAAATACAACCGAGCAACAGGTGGAAACTTGCAAGCTCCTGTTACTAAAAAGACAGGTCTTTCTCCTAGACAGAAAGCAAGAAGAAAATCTTTTTGTGCAAGAATGTCTAAGGTAAAAGGACCATTAAAAAAAGATGGCAAGCTAACTCGCAAAGCTCTTGCACTACGCAAGTGGAATTGTGGGTCTGCATAAATTAACAAAGTAGAAATCTAAATATCCTTGTGCCTGATGCGTCAGATACCACTTGAGAGAAAGGATTGAAACGAAGTTAGTTACTCAAATTTGTAAACATTAATCAAGGAGTCTTTCTATGGCTAACGCCACAGTCTCACGCCTTGGTTTGGTTAATAACACTGGTACAGCGTTTGACGCTCTTTTCCTTAAAGTTTTTAGTGGAGAAGTTCTAACAGCGTTTGCCAGAAATAACATTTTCAACGAGCAACTTCATTCAGTTCGTACTATCACAAGTGGTAAGTCAGCACAGTTCCCAGTATTAGGAACTGCAACGGCGGCTTATCATACCGTAGGCACCCCCCTCGTTGGAGCGAACCAAATCAAGGCAAACGAAAAGATTATCAACATTGATGATCTTTTAATTTCTCAAGCTTTTGTCTCAAATTTAGACGAGCTTAAGAATCACTACGATGTTCGTGCTACTTACGCTGATGAGCTTGGTAAAGCTCTGGCTCGTACTTACGATCAAAACGTAGCGAAGATGATAGCAAATGCCTCTAGAGCTTCTACTACTCTTAGTGGTGGTAATGGCGGTATTGTTTCTACATTCGCAACAGGTAATGCAACGTCATCACTTGTTACTGGTGATGAGTTAGCTGGTGCTATCTATGATATTGCACAAGCATTTGATGAGAGAGACATCCCTCCAACAGATCGCTTCTGTGTATTACCACCTGCTGAGTACTACAAACTTGCTGAGTCTGCTACAAGAACTGTAGACGTTGACTTCAACCCACAGGGTAATGGTTCGTTTGCTTCTGGTAAGGTACAACAAGTTGCTGGCATACCAATCATGATGTCAAACAACGTACCTCAGAGTAACGTAGGTTCTAACCCAAGTGGTGCGAACAACACTTACTCAGGTGACGATAGTAAAACTATTGGTCTTGTCTTCCACAAGTCTGCTGTTGGTACAGTAAAACTTATGGATATGACAACTGAGATCTCTGGTTCTGACTACGGAATTATGTATCAAGGTACATTAATGGTTGCTAAGTATGCTCTTGGTCATGGAATCCTAAGACCAGAATGTGCTGCAACAATTAAATTATCTGCTACTTAATTTCAATTTATAGGGTATCTTATTATTAGATACCCTTTTTTTTATTATCATGTATCATTCATCAAAGAAAAAAAAGAAGAAAATGAAAGGTGGTAGAGATTCCCTTAAAATGAAAAAGAAAGGATATTAAAAATGGAAGAAGGAAGAAAGTCTTTACAAATTAAAGCATCAAAAAATAAACAGACTCCTAGCTCATGGTTTGTAAAACAATTAAAAAAGAAGTATGACAATCCAAAAGAAGTTAGCAAATTTGGTATCATCTCTAAAGGTAGAAAAGCTAGAGAAAATGCCTTAAAACAATTAAACCAGTATTAATTAAGAGGTACTTATGGCTGTAGCTGCAACAACAGAATTAGAAAGCATTAACATTATGTTAGCTGCTATAGGCGAAGCTCCTATCAACAGTCTTACAGGAACACTTCCTGTTGATGCTCGACTAGCACAATCAACCCTTACAGAAGTAAGTAAAGAAGTTCAATCGGAAGGGTGGTCTTTTAATACTGAAATAGATGTAACTCTTACTAGAGATGTATCTAATCACATATCTCTTTCAACAGATGTTTTAAGAGTTGATCCTAATATTCATCAACACCCTACGATAGATGCAATACAAAGATCTTTAAAACTGTATGACAGATTAAATAATAAATATGAATTTGATGAAGATCTTATTTGTACTATTGTTTACTTTAGAGATTTTAATGAGATTACAGAACCTGCTAGGCGATATATAACAATAAAAGCTGCTCGTATTTTTGTTGACAGATTAGTTAGTGATGATGGATTAAGAACTTATACACAACAAGATGAAACTAGAGCAAGAGCTATCTTGATGGAGACAGACTTAGCTAATGGAGATCATAATGTTCTTAGAGGAGATCCTTCTTTAACAAGTGTCTTTGATACTTATTCACCTTCTAGTGCTTTGATTAGGTAACAATGGGTTTAATCTCAAGAGCTATACCAACTTTACTAAGGGGTATATCACAAGCTTCAGATGCAACTAAGCAAGATGACCATGCTGATTTGCAAGACAATGCTGATAGCAATCCTGTTTTAGGTCTTACAAAAAGATCAGGTCTTGAATATGTATCAACTATTTCTAATACAACTTTAGGTAATGTACATATTCATACTATTAACAGAGATGTAAACAGAAGATTTATTTCTGTTTTTAGTAATGGAAATGTAAGAGTTTTTGAGTTAGATGGAACAGAAAGAACAGTACAAAAACCTGATGGTACAACATATTTAAATACAACAAATCCTAGAGATGATATAAAAACTGTTACTATTGCAGACTTTACTTTTGTTGTTAATAAAAGTGTAGTAACTGCAATGGATACCAGCACTTTATCCAGTGGAAATATTACACAGGCCATAATTTTTGTAAGTCAAGTTTCTAATAAAACAACATATTCTGTTACGGTTGATGGAGTAACAGTTTCTGATGACACTTCTTCAGACACGACTTTAAGCACAACACAAGTTGCAACTGATTTAAGAACAGGTTTAGCTGCTGGTTTAACAGGATTTACATTTCAACAAAATGGTCCTGTTGTTCATGTAAAAAAAACAGATGGGTCTGATTTTTCTATAGATGGAAATGACACACAAGGTAATCAAGATTTAGTAATAGTAAAAAATAGTATTCAAAGATTTTCTGACTTACCAACAGTTTCACCTCATGGTTATGTAGTAGAAATAAATGGAGATGATACAACAGATTTTGATAATTACTACGTTAAGTTTGTTGCTAACAACAGCACCACTACAGGTACGTTAGAAGAAGGGCATTGGGAAGAATGTGCTGAATCAGGTATTCCTTTTAAATTTAATTACGACACAATGCCACATATTCTTATAAGGCAAAGTGATGGTGATTTTAGATTTGCAAGAGTTGATGGTGATACATATACAGATCTAAGTGCTAGTGGAACTTATAGTCAATCAGGAACTACTGTTACTGTAACTTCTGCTAGTCATGGATTATCAAGTAGTGATTCAGTACAATTTGATTTTGTTTCTGGCAACGCTGTTGATGGTACTTTTACAGTAACGGTCACAAATGCAAATACGTTTACGTTTACAGCAGCAGGTTCTTTAACAACAACTGGAAATGTAGCCTTTGGTAAAGTAAACAATTCGACCTTACCTAAATGGGGAGAAAGAACTGTAGGTGATATTGTTTCTGCACCTGATCCTTCATTTATTGGTAAGACTATAAATAATGTATTTTTTTATAGAAGCAGACTAGGAGTATTAGCTGATGATAATGTCATACTTACAACAGTATCTGAGTTCTTTCAATTCTTTAGAGAAACAGTTTTAACTATTGTTGATAGCGATCCTATAGATGTATCAGCTTCACATACAAAAGTATCAATATTAAAACACGCTGTACCAATGGCAGAACAATTAATATTGTTTTCTGACCAAACACAATTTATTCTTACATCATCATCTGTTCTTACTCTTACACCTAAAACAGCTACGGTTGTAGTTGCAACAGAATTTGAAAGTAGTGATGCAGCAGCACCTGTAGCTTCTGGTAATAGTATTTATTATTTAACTAAGAAAGGAACTTTTGCTGGTGTAAGAGAATATATTACACAAGAAGATTTAACAATAAGAGAAGCAGCTAATATAACTATTCATGTTCCAAGATTAATTCCAGTAAATATATTTAAGTTAGCTATTTCAACAAGTGAAGATGTTTTAATTTGTTTAGGAACTGATAACCCTAATCAATTATTTGTTAACAGATGGTTGTTTGGTCCTCAAGGAACAAAAATTCTTAACTCTTGGTCTACTTACACAATCAATTCAAATAGAACCATACTAAATGCAGATTTTATTGGTACTGATTTATTTTTAGTAATACAAGAAGCTAATGGTACAACTATTGAAAAGATACCATTTGAAGCAGATGTAAAAGAAGCTAATGCAACTTTTAAATTCTGCTTAGATCATAAAGTTACTGAAGCCACTACAGGGGTATCAGTAGCTTACAACGCTACTACTGATGTTTCTACGTTTACTGTTCCTTATAGATTAAGAGCAAATATGAATGTAGTTGGTAGATATTTAGCCAGTGGAGAAACAAGTACATTTATTGATACGCAAGGTAATACCAAAACTCTGAAAGCTGGAAGATTAATTGCTACGTCAAATTCTACTGATGGATCAACATCTACTATTACAGCTAGTGGTGATTTTAGAAATAGTAAATTTATTATTGGTGAACCATACGAAATGCACTATAGGTTTAGTCAAAGAAGATTGAATCAAGGAGGACAAGGTAGGAATGAAATCTTAAGTGGTAGATTGCAACTACATCATTTTTATATAAAGTTTGAAGATACAGGATTTTTTAAAGTAGAAGTCACTCCAGAAAGCAGAAGTACATCTACACATAAATTTACTGGTCGTTTTCTTGGTTTAACTTCTTCTACATTAGGAAACATAACTTTAGAGTCAGGTACTTTTAAAGTGCCAATAATGTCAAGAGCAGATAGAGTAGATATAGATGTAAAGAATGACACATTCTTACCTACACAACTGGCAAGTGCTGAATATGAAGCTATGTTTCATTTAAGATCTAGACGTACTTAATGGGTTATTTAAGAAAAGCTAATTTAAAAGATCTTAATTATGTATGTGAAAACATGAGAGAAATGGATCGTCTTGAAGCTGTATATCAAACAGGACAAGAACCAGCAGATGCCTTACGTCTTACATATCTAGCAGGGGAACAAGTCTTAACAATAGCTAGTGATGACGATCAACCTATGGGTTTATGTGGAGTTATTAGAGATGGTTGTATATGGATGATATGTACTGATGAATTATTTACTAATAAAAAATATAAAATACAACTTGTAAGAAAAGGTAGAAAATGGGTAGATGGCCTATTGAAAAATTACAAAATCCTATATAATTTTGTATATGCAGAGAACGATTCTGCTATTAAGTGGTTAAAAGCTCTTGGGTTTACATTTGTTAACTATCACGAAAAATATGGAGAGCAAGAAAAACCCTTTTATGAATTTCTGAGGATAGCCTAAATGTGTTCAGTTGCAGGTATGGTAGCAGGTTCGGCAGGGTTAAACCTGTTTTCGGGTCTTGCTATGCGTGGTGCTGCCAAAGAAAATGCTAGACAAACATATAAAATGGGATTACGAGCAAACCAATCAGCAGAAGATTCATTTGGTAATCAACAATCAGCTTTAGGATTTAGACAAAGAGAAAATCAAGCAATAGCAGCACAACAAAAATTAGCAAGAACAATAAAAGGATTGCAAGCAAGAGGAACTGCAAGAACAAGTGGTATAACAGGTATAACTGCTAGATTGATATTAGCGGATTCAGAAAGACAAACAGCTAATGCAAGAGAAGCTATAAATCAAACCTTAGAATCGGCAACTCGTCAGTACAGAAGAAATGTACAAGGTCTTGTGGCACAACGAGACAGTAGACGTAATCAAATACAAAGTCAGATAAATCAAGCATATAATCAGATACCTTCTTTAAGTTCAGTTATCTTGGGAGCAGCTTCCCAAGGACTTTCTACCTTTGCTTCAGTTGGTAAAATCGTATGACTAACAGTTTTCAAAGCACCGCCTTTCAATCTTCTACAAGCCCTGTAGATACTTTTGTGCAACCTGTAACTGTACAACCTAAAAGTGGTGCAGAAGAATTAGCCGAGATACTAGAAGCAGTTAATCCAGCATTACAAAAATTTATTGGACAAAAAATAGAAGATAAAATTAAAGAAGACAAAAGTACAGCTTTAAAATTAGCTGCTGATACTGTCTTGGCTGATGGTACTGTTGGTAAGGCAATAAACAAGATAAGAAAAGAAGACGGAGATGAAGCAGCAAAACAAACTATCGGTGGGAGTTTTTTTGTTAAAAGATTTTATAAACAATATGTAGGTGAGTTATACGGTTCACAACTTTTACCAAAAGCAAAAGAAGCATATCAAAATGCTGTTGTAGATATTACTGATAATAAAGGTAATTTAATACAAAAACCTCTTAAAGAATTTTCAACAAGTGATGAAGAATATATTAATTGGAGAAAAAATTATTTTGCAGAACAAACGCAAAAAGTTATTGATTTAGGTGGTGAAATTAATTCAAAAAATTTTATTAACAATTTAACTAATTCAGTTTTAGAATTAGATACTCTTGCTACCGAAACTCATAATAATTTTAATGTAGAACAAGTTAAATCATTAAGTAATGATTATCTAAATAAAGCGGTAGAAAATATATTAGACGGAGATAAAGAATCAGCAAAAATAGATATTACAAATTTTATAAATGACACAAGAAAATTAGGATTAACAGGTTCTGATGCTTCAGAAATTTATGGAACAATGATAGATAGTATTGCAGATATTGGTGAGTATTTAGCTACTACTGCTGATGTTAATGATTTAGATGACCTAGATGATTCTTTAGAAACTCTTGGACAATCAATACCATACGGAAATAACAATGGGACTCTTGTAGATCATCCAGATTGGAAAGGAAAAATAGCACCTGTTTTAGAAAAAATAGAAGATGAATTAAATGAAGAACTTACACAAGGACCAAAGATCCAGAAAGCATTAAGAACAATAAGATTAGAAAAAGAATTGGATAAAATAAATTCTCTTCCAATAGAAACTGAAGAAGACCGATTAATATATAAAGAAGAAATTACTAAATTAAAAAACAACAGGGAATATAGTGATTTGCATGAGATTTTTAAAAGTAATAATTATGCTTACATAGAAAATTTTACGGCTGAAATATTAAATATAAGAAGTAATATGAAATTTCAAAATTATAAAGATAATGAAACACCTCAAAAAGATTTAGCAATTATTAAAAATAAGATGGTTGATTTAGGTATTACCGACAATTCGTTGATAACAGATTTAGAGCAAGCAATAGGTATATCTAAAGAATATAAATCTATATATAAAAAATTTGATACTTTAATAAAACCATTATTAACAGATATGGATAATTTTTACAGATCTAAAGCAAGTAATAATGGAACATTTGGTGGGGTATCTTTGGGTAATGGTATGACAGTAAATCTTGGAGGGCTTGATAATGATACATTTATTGAAAAATACAAAAATGAACAAGAATTAGATAGAAATTTTGAAAAATGGATTAATGAAAATTATTATAAAAAAGAAAATAATTTTTTAGGAGGACCATCACAAAGCGATTTTGAGCAATATATCAAACAAGAAAGAGAAAGAGTAGAAAAAGATATTTTTAAGATAGATGATACACCAACACCAACACCAACACCAACACCTATAAATTCAAACGAAACACCTGCTTTTGGTAATCAAAAATTTGAAGTAGATAATGTAATGAATTTTGAAAACAGAAGAGGTGCAGGTTATGGAGGAGGTATGACTGTTGATAATAATGAATTTAATTTACAAGAATTTTTAAATCAAGAAAACTTCCCTGATTTTGGTGGTTTAGCAGAGTTAGTAAGAAGTGGTGAGTCAGAGGGTAGTGGTCTGTATAACGCATATAACGGTGGTACAACTGATTCCGCAGGGGAAATGGATATAACAAATAAAACTATAGGTGAGATGGAGCAAATGCAAGCTGATGGCAAAGTCTTTGCAGTAGGAGCTTATCAATTTACACCTAATGTTTTAACAGAAGCCAGAGTTTATTCTGGTCTTAGCAAAGATGATATTATGACACCAGAAAATCAAGATAGATTATTCTGGGGTATGTTACTAAGTGGTAGAAAACGACCTTCTTTAGCTGCGTACCTTACAGGTCAAAGTGATGATCTTAATGCAGCACATGAAGATTTAGCATTAGAATTTGCTGCAATACAAGGACCAGATGGTAAAGGTATGTATGATAATGACAACGCTGGAAACTATGCCACAATAGATGCAATGGCAGTTAGGCAGACTTTAATTAATGCTCGTAACCTTTTAATGAACAGGTAGTATGACTGATTCAAATTTAATCAAAGAAGATGAGAATACAGTACCAGAAGGTGCTTTTGGAATTGGATCTAAAAAAACTGATGACTTTACAAGGAATGAAGAACTAAGAACTACAGGCATACAAGACATTCCAAATATGTTAATAAATGCCATAAGCAAACCATCAGGAACTATTCTATTTGGTGAACAAATTACAGATCAAACACTAACTAATTTTCAAGAAACTGTAGACAACATACCGCTTCTTAGAAAAGAAGATGATCAAACTGTAAGGGCCACTATAGCTGCTGGACTTGATCTTACTGAAAATGCTATTAATTTTTCTGGTCGTGCAATCGGTGGTTTAAGTGGTAACAAATATACAGCTAAAGACTTTTTTGATAATGAAAAGTTAGGTGTATATATACCAGAAGAAGATGAAAATAGTCTTAGTTACAACTTAACAAAATTAGGAGTGCAATATGGAATACCATATACAGCAGCCTTTAAATTATTAGGTTCTATAGGTTTATCAAATTTTGTTTGGAAAGATGTGTTGGCAGGTGGTACTACTGCATCAGTTTTTTTTGATACCTTTGATAAAAATCTTTCTAATTATTTAGTCGATACTCCTTTGGTTGGACCAGTAGCAAAGTTACTTGCAGCAGAATCAGAAGAAGAATCTAACGTAGCAAAAGAAACTATCAAGAAATTTATTGAAGGTGGTGTAACTGCAAAGATAGTAAATAAAACTTTTGACGCAGTTTTAAATCCTAAAAAAGTTGCAGATGCTTTTATAAATGTTGTTGATACTTTTAAAAAATCACCACAAGCTACAAAAAGATTAATTTTTAATTTACAACAATCAAAATTTAATAAGTTTTCTAATGTAAGAAAATATAATTCTATGGATGAAGTCCTTAGAAATGGTGATGATTTAGTAGATGTAGCACCAATAACAGATGATGTAGCAACAAAAACAGACGATATAGTTATAACTCCTAGAAAAAAAATAAGAAGTAAAAAAGGTAAGCAAAAGTTTCAAACAACTGATACACCTGTAGGTTTTGAAGGCAGAAATATGAATTTGTTTAGTGATGATCCTAAAGAAGTTTCAAAAATAAAAGCTGCTTACAACCAAGAATTAAATGAATTTTATCCAAAATATAAAAATATAGTTACTGATGATATGTTGATTGAAGATGCAGATGACTTTTTAGAGCAAGAAGTAATACAAGAATTAAAAGAGTTTTCAGATAAATATGGTTTAAAATTACCTGTCTTGATGGCTGCTTCTGTTAGACGTATTACTGGTCTTGCTGAAAATTTAAGTGATGGTGCTAAATTATTAAAAACATTACCTACTAGGTCAGAAGAAGCAAAAATTTTAAAAGGAAAACTTGCGATACAAACAGTAAACTTTTATAGATTAATAACTGGTGATAGTAGGGCTGGTACTGTTGTAGCTAGGGCTTTAAAGGCAAGACAACTAGCAAAATTACCTAATCCAGTAACAGGTCAAACACCAAGTCAAGTAACAGCAAGTAATATACAAGTAAAAAGAGCAGAAGAGCTTAAAGGTGGTGGGTCAGAAGTTATTAGAGATGTAGCTAAAGACATAGATGATACGTTTCAAAATTTAGGTTTTACTCAGGATGATTTACTTAAGGCTTTAGAAGAAGATAATTTTGAAGGGTTTGCTGATTTTGCTAGTAAACTAGCTGCTGCTCATGGAGATCCGTTTGTTTTACAAAAATTTGTAAAAGAAAGTATTGGCGATAAATTGTTAAAAGCTACAAACGAAATATTCATTAATGGTATTCTTTCTAACCCTGCTACTCATGCAAGAAATACTATTGGCACTATGCTTAATGTAATTAAAGGGCCAGCCGACTTGTTAGCAGGTTCAATATCAAAAGAAGGTCTAGATCCTATTTTATTTAGAAGAGCAATGGCCGAGTTTGCTATGTTTAAACAAGCTCAAAGTGATGCTTTAAGACTAGCAGGGCAAGCTTTTAAAGATGAAAGAAATATTTTAGATAAATCTAGAATGATTGTTGATTCTGGTAATGACCCTACACAAAGATTTGCTATAGGTATGCAAGGTGGAACTTATGATGGAGATGGTCTTCAGAAAGTAAGAAGCGGTGAAATGAACATAGCACAATATGTTAGGAAAGGTCTTGTACCTGATCTTGTTAATACTTTTAGAACTATAAATACAAGTCCTACAAGAGCTTTATTAGCAGAAGACGAATACAATAAACAATTATCTTTTAGAATGTTTTTAAAGGGATCATTAGTTGAAGATGGTTTAAGAAGAGGTTTAGATGGTAAGGCTTTAGATGACTATGTTGATACAAGTTTTGAACTTGGTACAAGTTGGATTGCTAAAAAAGGAGAAGAGCTAGACCTTGCTCTTAAAGGTATTTCTGAATCTCAAGCTTTTATTGGGTCAGATGGAGAAGCAGTTGCAATAGGAGAAGATTTGTTTTTAAAAATAAGAGATGCTCTTGATTATGCTGCTGATCGTACATTTACTACCAGAATTGATAATAAATTTGTTAACGCATTTAAACATCCTGCATGGAAACCTTTAATACCTTTTATGAATACACCTCTTAATTTGCAACAGACCTTATTAAAAAATACACCACTGGCAACTAAGCTAACAAATAATCCTTTATTAAAAGGAATGTTAGATACGCATAGAAAGCAACTACAAAGTGCTGAAGATTCTGTTTCTGCAAGGGCTAGAGGTACAACTAGAATAGGTGGTGGTATATGGGTTTCTGCTATTGGTTTAAGTATGGCTGCTGCTAATAAATTTGCAAAGATTGCTTTAGTTGATGGTAATGATCCAAATTGGGTTCAAGATAAAATAAGACAATATAGTGGTGATATAGGATATGCTTTAAGACTATTAGTTACTGATCCTAAGACAAAAGAACCTGTGCTTGGTCCTGATGGAGAACCTAAATATAATTTTATTGATGTTGGCAGAATTGGACTTGATCCAGTAAGTGCAATATTTAGAGCAGCAGGTTGGTGGGGAACATATAGTAAATATCTTAGTGATGAAGACCAAGAAAATGCAGCTTTAATTATGAGTACTGCTTTAGCTAGAGATCTTTTGAATATTCCAATGCTCGAAAACATCCAAACGCTTTTTGACATTATTGAGAATAGACCTGATGCTGCATCTAACTTTTTTGCCAACTATTTTCATTCTGCTCTTTTCCCTCTTTCTTCATTAAGAAAAGGTCTTGCAAAAAGAGAATATACAATTATTGATCCAAGGTCAGGTAAAAAATTAAAAGGGTTTTTTAGACATGATAAATCTATTCAAAAAGGTGATTATATAAAACAAGAGGTAAGAACAAAATTTGATGATGGTACTCTAATACCAGAAGATCATCCGTTATATGGAACATTAAAAACACAAAAAGGATTACCTTTAGAATTTTTTGTTAAAAGAGTAGCTTTAAAAATGTTTAAAGAAATAGAAACAAGTTTTCCATTTAATACAGATATACAGCCAGAACGTCATTGGCTTACTAATCAGTTCTTAGAGTATCCTAAAAATTTTGGACCAAATAGCGGAATGAATCCCACTTACTTAGGAACATCTTTAAACGATCCTGTTATTAGTCTTATGTTAAGAAGTCGATCAAAAATAGGACCACCATCTTCTCATTTATTTAGAAAATCTCCAGATGGAGGTATTCTTTTAAATTCAATACAATATAGAAATTTAAAAGAATTTATTGGTTCTACAAAATTAGATGACAATGGTATTGAAAGTGAAAATGGTAAAACTGTATATGAAAGACTTTTTCCAATCGCAAAAGATAAAAAAGTTTTAGAAATTTTAAATTTTATAGATGATGGAGAAGTTGATGAAGACTTTAATCTTGAAAAATCAGCCGTATTAATTGACAGAGCAAACACATCATCAGAACTTAGAAAAAATTTACGAAAAATAATTAATCCATATATAACAGCAGCAAAACTTAAATTATTTAATTTAGAAGATGAAAAGGGAGGAGCAAAATCTTTACTACCTGCTTATGTAAGAGAAAAGAAAAGACAAAAAGAAAGTCTTTTAAATCGTTTAAGGTAAATTTATGTTTATAACGATATACTTAAAACATTAGAAAGTGTTTAATTAAATTAATTATGGCTACCAACACTACTGCATCTTTTACAAACCACACAGGCAATGGTACTGCTGGTCCGTTTAGCATTTCTTTTTCTTACTTATCAGAAGCTGAAGTTGACGTGACTGTAGGTGGTGTTTTAAAAACCATTACTACACACTACACATTTACAAGTGCAACTCAGATTACCTTTACTTCTGGTAATGAACCTGCTAATGGTGCTGTAATTAAAATTCAAAGAGATACAAATATAGGTGCAAAAAAAGTAGATTTTAATGATGGTAGTGTTCTTACAGAATCAGATCTTGACACACAAAACGATCAATTATTGTTTGGTTTGCAAGAACTGTCAGATGAATATGTAAAAAGAAATGGAACTCAATCTATAACTGGTAATCTTGTATTTGAAGGAAGTACTGATGATAATAACGAAACAACTTTAGCTATAACAGATCCTACTGCTGATAGAACAATAACTTTACCTGATAGATCGGGAACTGTAATTACATCAGGAGATACAGGTACAGTCACCTCAACAATGATTGAGGATGGAACTATTGTAAATGCTGATGTAAATGCAAGTGCAGCTATAGCTGGTACAAAAGTTACACCAGCCTTCGGTAGTCAAAACTTATCTACAACTGGTACGGCTGCAACTGGAGCTTTGTCAGTAACAGGAAATATTGGTGTTTCTGGAACTGTTGACGGTAGAGATGTAGCTGTTGATGGTACAAAATTAGATGGTATAGAAACTGCTGCAACAGCAGATCAAACCGCAGCAGAAATAAGAACTTTAGTTGAAGCTGCTACTGACTCCAATGTATTTACAGATGCAGACCATACAAAGCTAAATGGTATAGAAACAGCAGCTACCGCAGATCAGACAGATGCAGAGATAAGAACTGCTGTTGAAAATGCAACAGATAGTAATGTCTTTACAGATGCAGATCATACTAAATTAAATGGCATAGAAACTGGAGCTACTGCTGACCAAACAAACTCAGAAATAAAGACAGCATACGAAGCAAATTCAGATACCAACGCTTTTACAGATGCAGAAAAAACTAAGCTTGGTAATTTAGGTTCTTTAAATGCTTTATCTGATGTAAACACAGCAGGTGTACAAGATGGAAAGATTCTTAAATATCAAGCATCAAGTAGTAGTTTTATAATTGCTGATGATACTGGTGGATCTCAAGGTGCTACTACATTTACAGGATTAACAGACACCCCTGCAAACTATGGTAGTGCTGCAAATAAAACATTAAAAGTAAACTCTAGTGGTAATGCTGTTGAGTTTGTTGATGTAACAACTTCATTCGCTGGACTATCAGACACACCTTCTTCACTATCTGGAGAAGGCGGTAAAACAGTTAAAGTAAACTCAGGTGGTACAGCTTTAGAGTTTGCTGCTGCTGATGTTGTAGATGACACCACACCACAGTTAGGTGGCAACTTAGATGTTCAAGCAAATGAAATTAATACAAGCACAACTAATGGCAATATTAAATTAAATCCAAATGGTACAGGTGTTGTTGAAATCAAAGGTGATGGTAGTAGTGCTGATGGAACTTTACAACTTAACTGCTCACAAAACAGTCATGGTGTAAAAATTAAATCACCACCTCATAGTGCAAATGCAAGTTATACATTAACGCTTCCAACTACTGATGGTAATAGCGGACAGTTTTTACAAACAAATGGTAGTGGCGTATTAAGTTGGGCTGCTGAAAATACTTCAACCCTTCAATTCCCTAATGGAGCTACAGGACTTACTCTTTCTACTCAAAACGAAATACAAATAAATGATGCTAGTCACAAAATAGTTTTTGATACTGATACAAATAATACTCACAAAATAAGTTTTGCTGCACCAAGCACTTTAACTAAAACAAGTGCATTTACCTTGCCCGAAGATGGTTCAAATAATCAAGCTTTAATTACAAACGGAAGTGGTGCTTTATCTTTTAGTGGGCCTTTTATGCCTTTATCTGGCGGTACTTTTGTTGATGACGTTATTTTTGCTGGAACAAATTACAATGCTACTTGGGATAAATCAGCTAATAAATTTGTTTTTGATGATAATGCAAAAGCAGTATTTGGTACGCTTAGTGATGGATTAGAGATATTTCATGATGCAAGCGATTCAATTATTAATGATGCTGGAACAGGCAGTTTAAAATTACAACTTGGTGGTTCTACAAAAGCAGAAGTTGTATCAGGTGGATTTACAGTTACAGGAACTTGCACAGCTACAGCTTATGCAGGTGATGGGTCAGGTCTTACAGGGGTATCGGGAGCAAAAGGTGGATCAGGTGAAGCTATATTCTATGAAAGTGAAAATACAATGGATAATGATTACACAATATCAACAAATCATAACGCTTTGGTTGCAGGTCCACTGACAATTAATGCTACACTAACAGTAAATACTAACTCTGTTGTTACGATTCCATAATGGCAATAGCAATTAACGGATCTTCAAATACGATTACTGGATTAGCAGTAGGCGGTTTGCCTGACGGAATAGTAGATGCAGATATGCTTGCTGCTAATGCTGTTACTGCTGGAAAATTAGCAAGTGGTGCTGGCGGTAAACTTCTCCAAATTGTTCATGTAACCAAAACAGATACTGCTTCTATAGCATCTACTTCTTATTCAGATATTACAGGAATGGCTGCAAGTATTACACCAGCAAATGCAAGTAATAAAATTATTGCATGTTTTAGTCTTTCTGTAGGTGGAGTTAACAATGTGTACGGAAGTGTAAAATGTCAAAGATTGATTGCAGGTGGGTCATATGCTGATCTTCAAGTAGCAGATCAAGTTGGCAGTCATCATGATCGTGCAAACACATTTATAGATACTGAAGTTTCTTATGGTCAATATAAAGGATATAGTTATAGTTTTTCTTTACAAGATACAAGTCATAATACAACTTCTCAAATTACTTATAAATTAGTGTGGAAAGCAGGTAATGGAACAGGATATATCAATAGAAAGCATATAGATCAGGCTAGTTATAGTTCCGCAGGTACGTCTTCAGTAATGTTAATGGAGGTGGCAGCATGAGTTTAGATCACGAAGCTATTTATAAAGCATACGCTGGTACAGTTGCCAGAATTGATGATACTGCTGGTGCTTTTGATAAAGATGGTAAGTCTGTAACTCTTGAGCAAAGCAAGATAGATGCTGCAAGAACTACATTAAATGTTGAATATGCAGCTTTAGAGTATTCAAGAAATAGAGCAGCAGAATATCCAAGTATTGAAGATCAGTTGGATGACATCTATCATAATGGTGTAGCTGGTTGGAAAACTACAATTAAAAGAGTCAAAGACAAGTACCCCAAACCTAGTTAACAATGACAGGAAAGATTAAACTAAACGCAGCATCAGGTGGTGGCTCAGTAAGTTTACAAGCACCTTCATCATCAAGTAATGACAGAATTATTACATTGCCAGATATTGCAGATGGAACTTTATTAACAAATCAAAGCACTGAGGTAGGTAAACATCTTCAAACTGTTCAGACAATTAAAAATGATAGTTTTAGTACAACCTCTACTTCATATGTAGACATTACTGGATTTTCAGTCTCAATAACTCCAAGTCAAGCCTCTAGTAAAATTTTATTACTAAACTGTTGTGGTATTTCTACTACTGGTCAGTCCTCTGTCATTTATATGAATTTATTAAGAGGATCAACTGCTATTGCACAACCTTCTCAATCAACTGGATTTAGTTCAACTGCAACTATTTATCCCGAATCAATAAGTAATATGGAAAGTTGGAGTTTTCATTTTTTAGATACACCTACTTACACTCTTGGAGATACTATAACTTATAAATGGCAGATGAAAGGATATACAGCGACACAATATATAAATAATCGAAATGGAGATGATATAGTTCGAGTTGCTACTATGATAGCAATAGAGGTAGGAGCATAATGGCTAATTTAGATCACGTTGCTATAAGAAGAGCCTATCCAAATGCGGTAACTATTGATGATAGTTTTGGTGCGTTTGATAAAGACAATAAACTAATTAGTATTGAACAATCAAAAATAGACGAGGCAAGAACAACTTTAAATGCTGAAGCTGCTGCTGTTAAGTACAAAACCGATAGAACAACTGATGGTAAAGAAACTTATCCTTCCATTGGAGATCAATTAGATGCTCTTTGGCATTGTATTGATGCTGATGCTGATTTAAAAGTTAAATTTGCAGGTTGGTACGATTACCTTAAAGTGGTTAAAGATTCTAACCCAAAACCTTCCTAGGAGATAAATTATGAGTAGTAGAGTTATTGTTAACAGTATTAGACACACAGGAGCAAGTGTTGATGGAATTACCTTAGATAATGCTGGTAATTTTTCTACAGGCGGTACAATTACAGATAGCAAAGGCGATATAAGAAAAATAATTATAAGCAGTAAAAGTAGTGCATATACTTTAGTAGCTGCTGATGCAGGGAAAGCTATATATATTTCAACTGGTGGTGTTACTGTTCCAAATGCAGTTTTTTCTGCTGGTGACGCAATAACAATTATCAATAATAGTGGATCGAGTCAAACTATAACACAAGGCACTAATGTGACCATGTACAATACTGCGGATGCTGCTACAGGTAATAGAGCTTTAGCTGGTAGAGGAATAGCAACTATGTATTTTGTTGATTCTTCTACTGCGTACATCTCAGGATCAGGGTTAAGCTAATGGCTACTCAACAAATATTGTTGGGTCTTGGTGGTGTTTCTGCTGTAGAGGTAAATGCAAGTAGCACTACTAATGTTGTTTTAGCAACTGTTTTTGGATCAGATTGGGCTGCTACTAAAGATAAGATATACAATGTTCCATCTGGTGTAACTATAGGAGCAACTGCTGGAAATGCAGCTATATTAGTTTCATCTGGTATGGGCGGAACATTAGTAATTAATGTTGCTGGAGCGGTTCAAGGACATCATGGAACTGGTGGAAGTGGTGGTTCTGGAAGTGTTCAATACACAGCTGCCTCTGGTAGTGCTGGTGGAGCAGGCGGTCATGCAATAAGTGTTGCTTCATCTGGAGCAACTATAAACAACACTGGCAGTATTTCTGGTGGTGGCGGTGGTGGCGGTGGTGGCGGCCAAGGAGGTCGTAGGCAGGCAGGATTTTTTCTTTTTGCTGGAGGTGCTGGAGGTGCTGGAGGATTAGGTCAAGGATATAATCAATCCAATACTAATGGGGCTGCTGGATCACCAAATGGTCAAGGGTATTATAATGTTGGGGCTGGTGGAGCTGGTGGTAACGGCGGAACTTTTGGTAATGCTGGAGGTAACGGAAGTAATGGCATAAGCCAAAGTGGAAATTATGGAAGTGGTGGAAGTGGAGGTGCTGCTGGTAAAGCTATTAATAATGGAGGAGCATCATGGACAAACGGCACTACAAGCGGAACATATCACGGTTCTTATACCTAAATAATGGATATACCAGAAATTAATCTGCCTGATACAGATTATATTCTCGTACCACCTAAAACAATTTTTTATCCACCTGTGGCAGAGATTCCATATCTAGATCCAGTTCTTCTTCCAAGTCTGGAACAGGTAGAGTCGGGTTTGGGAGGTCAGGAAGCTTCTGTCGAAGAAGAAAAAGAATCTGCAACGGAGGAAGGGTTGCAAGTAACACCAGAATCAATACCGAAAAACCTGCCAGAAACCAAAGAAACTTTATCAAGTGAAGAAGCTATAGCTACCTTTACTATACCTTTTTATGGTGAAATGCCTATACCTGCACCAGAAGTTATTGCTTCTAGTGTAATAGCAGCAGGTACAGCGTCAGTTGCTAGTGTGGTTGGTGGTATAGCTATGCAATCAGTATTAGCTTTTATCAAGAAAACATTTAAGAAAATCTTTACTAAAGTTCTTAAAAAAGAAGTCGCAAGTGTAAAAGAAAAGATGGATAATAACAAAGGTAGCTAGAGTTCACATACCTGTACTATGTGGTGTCTAAACTAGCTACTTAAATTTTTCAGAGTTAGCTTTTACATAACTTCGTATATTGATTACATCATTGCAGATGTATGCGAACTTAGAAGCAGGGTTTATCATGTAGCCTGATGCGTGAAGCTGTCCGCACTTCAAAATACGAACTAGCTGCTTATCATGCACTTGCTTGTCTAGTTCTTCTTTGGCTAGGTCTAGCTTTACTTTTGCTAATTCAGAACACGTATCATTATTAGTTCCTAGCGGTATCATAAAACTCATCTGAAAACCCCAACCTTGGTTAACGCTATATGTAGCACCTTCTGGATTAGGGTTTCTTGCATCATTACCTGTATAGAAAGGTGTAAATGCCATAGTTGGTTGGCTACATACTAAATTTCCAAACTGTAACTTACCTGTCATTCCATTATTAACATTCATATTCTGATTGATAATACTAGAATTACCAATCGCATTTGGTTGTGCCTGTACGTTTGTATCGCCTTCGGCTCTTGCTTTATTACTGACTAAAGACAGAC
>VTLG01015789.1_pt1 | contig 23539 bp, 30 predicted proteins | sample 4694571 | NCBI WGS metagenome assembly VTLG01 (sample SAMN12604809, study PRJNA352737) | marine metagenome | biome: ENVO:00000447; feature: ENVO:00000209|ENVO:00000569|ENVO:01000036; material: ENVO:00002151; isolation source: viral sequences binned using virsorter ...
AAATCAAAAGTAAAAGAAATTGAAGAAGAAATGGAAACAGATTATACTAACAAGTTTGAGCAAGAAAGTGCTAAAGCAAAAGCTGAATTAACTGAAAAAGTTGATTCTTACCTTTCTTATGTTGTTGAAGAGTGGATGAAAGAAAACGAAATCGCTCTTGAACGTGGTATTAAGGGAGAAATTGCTGAAGACTTTATTAATGGTTTGAAAAAATTATTTGAAGACCATTACATTGATGTTCCAGATGAAAAATATAATGTACTAGAAGACCAAGCAGACAAAATTGAAAAATTGGAAAAAGACCTCAATGAGCAAATTCAAAAAAACGTTGACTTAAACAAGGAAGTTGGATCAAAAACTAAAGATGAAATTAAATCTAAAGTTTCCGAAGACCTTGCTGATACAGCGAAAGAAAAATTTGCTAAACTTGCCGAAGAAATTGAATACTCTAATGCTGATGATTACACGAAGAAATTAGAAACTGTTAAAGAATCTTATTTTGGAAAGAAAACTGAAACAAAAGAGTCACTAGATGATGTGGCGGCAGGTGAATCTTCTAACGAGGATTTATCAAAAGCTATGGCTGCTTACAGCGCCGCTATAAGCAAAACAAAAGACATTAAATTGTCTATTAAGTAAATATTAAGGGAGATAAAAACATATGTACTTATCTGAAACAAATGAAAAGAAATGGCAGCCAGTACTAGAGCATCCTGATTTACCAAAAATTAAGGACGCTTATAGACGTGCCGTAACATCTGTAATATTAGAAAACCAAGAAAGAGCTTCTAAAGAAGATAACTCTTATTTGGCAGAAGCAGCTCCGACTAACGCAACAGGTAGTGCTGTAGCAAATTGGGATCCAATCCTAATTAGTTTAGTACGAAGAGCTATGCCTAATCTAATCGCATACGATATCGCAGGTGTGCAACCAATGACAGGTCCAACAGGACTTATTTTCGCTATGAGAAGTAGATATACTTCACAAGCTGGCGGAGAATCATTCTTTGATGAAGCTGATTCCGATTTTTCAGGCAGAAATGCTGCTGGATCGGCAACAGGCGGATATTCAACGACTGAACAAGCTGGCGCAAATCCATCAGTACTAAATGATGGTTCACCAGGTACCTACACAAAAGGTACTGCAATGACAACTGCTGCTGCTGAAGCACTTGGAGACGCAAGCGGAAACGCTTTTGCTGAAATGGCATTTTCAATTGAGAAATCAACTGTAACTGCTAAATCAAGAGCTTTAAAGGCTGAATATACTATGGAACTTGCTCAAGATTTAAAAGCAATCCACGGTTTAGACGCTGAAACAGAACTTGCAAACATCTTATCTGCTGAAATTTTAGCAGAAATTAATAGAGAAGTTGTAAGAACTATTTACATAAATGCAGAAGCTGGTGCTCAAACTGGTAACGTAACAACTGCTGGGATTTTTGACCTAGATACAGACTCAAATGGTAGATGGTCTGTTGAAAGATTCAAAGGCCTTATGTTCCAATTGGAACGTGATGCTAACAGAATCGCTCAAAGAACCAGACGTGGAAAAGGTAATTTAATTGTTTGTTCATCTGACGTAGCTTCGGCTCTTCAAATGGCAGGCGTATTAGATTATACTCCAGCTTTGAATAACAACCTAAATGTTGATGACACAGGCAATACATTTGCTGGTGTTCTTAACGGTAGATTCAAAGTTTATATTGATCCTTACTCAGCAAATAGTACTGCTAAACAGTATTATGTTGTTGGATATAAAGGTACTTCACCATATGACGCAGGCTTATTTTATTGCCCATATGTACCTTTACAAATGGTACGTGCTGTTGGTCAAGATACTTTCCAACCGAAAATTGGTTTCAAGACGAGATATGGCCTAGTTGCTAATCCGTTCGCTGAAACTGGTGCTCAATCAGGTGCTGCTACAGCAGTAAATGACGCTGGAAGTGCAAACTCTAACAGATATTACCAAAGGGTTCAAGTTGCGAACTTGATGTAATATATTGGTTGTTCATTTTTAGAACAAACAGATTTAAAGGGTGTCTTTTTAGGCACCCTTTTTTTTGGCCTGGAGCTCATATAAATAGTATTATGACAACTACAAAAGCACTAGACAGACAACCTACTAAATTTGATTATGCAAGTCCAACGCAGTTTAAGTTTAATATTACAAAACTTCCAAAAGTAGAATTTTTTTGTACTGCTGTAAATTTGCCTGGAATTACTTTAGGTACCTTGGAACAACTAACACCATTAAAAGATATACCTGTACCTGGAGATAAGTTAACTTATACACCACTTACAATGGATTTTTTAGTTGATGAAAATTTAGAAAACTATAGAGAGATACACGGTTGGTTAGTTGGTTTAGGTTTTCCTACTGATAGAAAAGAATTTAGAGACCTATTACGTAGTGGTGCTGATAGATTTCCAACATCTACTGGTGCGAATCAGTTAACAGACCCAGGAAAAGTTAAATATGGAGCAACTGGTACAGGTGCTATCTATTCAGACGCAACCCTTAATATTTTAACAAGTAAAAATACACCAAATGTTGAAGTTAGATTTTCAGACGTATTTCCAACAGGATTATCTAGTTTACAATATGACACAGGAGCTACAGACGTTCAATATTTAACAGCAACTGTAACAATGCAATACAAAATATATGAATTTGCAACAGGAAGTGGACGAACTAGTGTTACAACCTCGTAATTAGACTTTACTTTTTCGTTATAGTATGATATATTATTAATATGAATCTAGAAGAAATCCAAGAATTAGTTGACAAAGACTTAAAAATTAACGATAGTGAACTTGATTTAGAATCAATCAAAACACCTCAAATACATAACAAATATATGAAACACTTAACAAAGTTTAAGCTAATGTTAAGCAGAAATGAAAGTGAATACCATATAGTTAAAAAACAGAAATGGGAATACTATACAGGTAAAGCAGACCCTAGTGTTTATGCTGAAAAACCTTTTAACTTAAAAATATTAAGACAAGATGTAGATAAGTATATTGATTCAGATGAAGACATTATTAAACTCAAACAAAAATCGGACTATCTTAATACTGTAGTTGACTTTTTAGATAGAACGGTCAGACAAATATCAAACAGAACATTTACAATAAAGAACGCTATTGATTGGAAGAAATTCATATCTGGCGCATTGTAATGCCTAATATACGATACTTAATCATTGATAAAAAAGATGATGTTTACTTAAAGATAGAAGCAGACGAATCTATCAGACGTGAACTTGGAGAACATTTTACTTTTCAAGTACCTGGTTTTAAATTTATGCCTCAATTTCGTAATAGAGTATGGGACGGCAAGATAAGATTATTTTCATATGCAAATGGACAGATATACGTTGGTCTTTATCCTTATATTTTACATTGGTGCAAAGAAAACAATATAGAAGTTGTTGATGGTACCAAGATAGAAGATACTAAAGTAAATACTTTATGTCTTCCTGAATTTATTGAAGCCTTAAAGATTCCAATGGAGGTTAGGGATTATCAAAAAGAAGCATTTATACACGCTATAAAGAAAAAACGTTGTTTATTATTATCACCAACTGCTAGTGGTAAGTCACTCATTGTTTATCTATTAGTAAGATTTAATCTATTAAGATTAAAAGATAAGAAAATATTAATTATAGTACCTACCACATCATTGGTAGAACAATTATATAAAGATTTTAAAGATTATGGTTGGGATAATGAAAAGAATATCCATAGAATATATGAAGGTCATAGTAAAGATACTGATAAGAAAGTAATTATATCTACTTGGCAATCAATATATAATCTTCCAAAGACGTGGTTTAAACAATTTGGTATGATAGTTGGTGACGAAGCACATTTATTTAAGGCAGTTTCACTTACCAAGATACTAACAAAGTTAGTACAATGTCCATATAAGATTGGTTGTACAGGAACTTTAGACGATAGTAAGACCCATAAGCTTGTTTTAGAAGGACTTTTTGGTGCTGTTAATAAAGTTATATCTACTACAGAACTCCAAGACAAAAACCAATTAGCCAAACTCAAAATTTTCTGTTTAGTTTTACAATATAGCAAACAGCAAAAAGAATTTTTAAAAAATAAATCTTATCAGGAAGAGATGAATTTTTTAGTTTCAAATGAAAAAAGGAATAAATACATTAAGAACTTGGCCACTAATTTACACGGCAACACTTTATGTTTGTTTCAATACGTAGAAAAGCACGGTAAACTATTATACAACTTAATAAAAGAAAAGGCAGGTGACCGACCTATTTTCTATATCCACGGAGGAGTGGAAGCAAATGAAAGAGAACAAGTTAGAGCAATTACCGAAAAGTCTGATAATGCGATTATTGTCGCTTCTTATGGGACGTTCAGCACTGGTATTAATATCCGTAACTTACACAATATTGTTTTTAGTAGCCCTAGTAAATCTCGTATAAGAAATTTACAATCTATTGGAAGAGGATTACGATTAAAAGATAACAAATCACACGCAACATTATATGATATTGCTGACGACCTTTCCTATGGCGAAAAGGAAAACTACACTTTACAACACTTTAGAGAGCGTATAAATATATACAATGACGAAGACTTTGATTATGAAATCCATAACATAGAGTTAGGAAATGGCAGACATACAAGCTAATATAAAAATAGTTAAACTAGTCAATGGTGACGATATAGTTACACATATGCCATCAGGTGATAAACAATTGCCTGATAAATCGCCATTAATGAGATTAGATAAACCTCTACAAATTAAATATATCCCACAAATGACCCCTATGGGAGTGAGAGATTATATAGCTTTAATAAAATGGACGAATTATACACCAGATAAAATTGTTACTATCCCAAAAGATAAGATATTAACTATAACAACTGCTGGTGGGGATATGTCAAAAAGCTATTTAAATCTTGCAAAAGAGTATGATAAAATAGACTCACCTAAAAAGTCTAAAACTAAAATCTATCATCCTGAACGTTTAAATGATGATGAAAATGAACTATTAAATGAGATATTTAAAGAAGGTAGAGGACCAAAGAGAACTCTCCACTAGCACTCTGGAGCTTTCTCATCGGACTACATAGTCCATTATACACAAAAAATGTGAAAAGTCAATGTTGGTTTCACCATTGACAATTCTAAAAAAATGTAGTATTATATAAATATTATGAATACAAATACACAGGCTACAAAAATTAAATATAAGAAAAAACCAGAACATTATGTAAATAATAAGGAATTTTTACAGGCAATGATATTGTATAAAAAGTCTGTAAATAAAGCGATTAAAACAAAAGTAACTAATCCTCCTGTTCCAGATTATATAGGCGAGTGTTTTTTAAAGATAGCGAATCACCTCTCATATAGACCAAATTTTATTAACTATACTTATCGTGATGATATGATATCAGATGGTATAGAAAATTGTTTACAATATCTTCATAATTTCAACCCAAAAAAATCAAACAATCCCTTTGCATATTTCACACAAATTATCTATTATGCTTTTGTACGGAGAATACAGAAAGAAAAAAAACAAGTCACAATTAAACACCGTATGATTCAAGAAGCAAATTATGATGATATGACATTGCAACCAGGTGAAGATAGAGAGTTTAAGAATCAATTTACAGAATTTTTAAGGAAGAATACCCCACCAGTAGAAATAGTAAAAAAGAAAAAGAAGGCAGTTAAGAGAAAAAGATAGATAATGAAATGTGATAAGATTTTAATAGTCGGCGGAGGTTCTGCTGGCTGGATGACAGCGGCAACTTTAGTTAGAGCTTTTCCTGATAAAGATATAACTGTATTAGAATCACCTAATGTTCCAACAATATCAGTTGGTGAAAGTACAATATCAAAAGTTAAACAATGGACAAAATATCTAGGAATAGATGATAAAGAATTTTTAAAACATACAGATGGTACTATTAAATTTAGTATTAAGTTTACAGACTTTAATGGAAAAGACGAGGCGCCGTTTCATTATCCTTTTGGTGCTCCTACAATAGAAGGAACTAAATTAAATTATAATGATTGGTGGATGAAAAAGGAATTTAATCCAGAAACACCAGTTTCAGATTATGCTGATAGTTTTTCTTCTGTTATGGCATTAATTAATCAAGGTAAGGGTGCTCATAGCTTCTATGATTTTAATACGTCAACTGATTCTGCTTATCAGTTTGACGCAATTAAATTTGGTATATGGTTGAAGGATAATTATTGTATCCCTAGAGGTGTCAAATATATTCAAGAAGATGTAAAAGATATTAAACAAGATGAAAATGGTATTGTTTCTTTAAACAAACATAAAGCAGATTTATATGTTGATTGTACAGGTTTTAAATCAATGCTTTTAGGAGGTGCATTAAAAGTACCTTTTGAACCTATCCCTAAACTACCAAATAATAAAGCGTGGGTAACAAAGATACCTTATGTAGATAAAACTAAAGAAGTTGAATCTTTTACCAATTGTACAGCAATAGAAAATGGCTGGGTATGGAATATACCATTGTGGAGTAGAGTTGGTACAGGTTATGTTTATTCAGATAAATTTGTAGATGATGAAACTGCTTTAAAAGAATTTAAAAATCATTTAGCAAAAGTACGACCTGGGTTTGGTAAGGAAGAACATAAATTTATGAACATCAAAATGAAGTGTGGTATACACGAAAAATTATTTGTAAAAAATGTTGTTGCTATAGGTCTTGCTAATGGATTTGTTGAACCATTAGAAAGTAATGGTTTGTTTTCAATACACGAATTTTTAATAGCACTTGTAAGAAATTTAAGAAGAGGTGAAGTTACACAATGGGATAAAGATAACTTTACATTTGCTTGTAAATCTATCTATTATGGATTTGCTGAATTTGTTGGATTGCATTATGCTTTATCAACAAGAAATGATACTGAATATTGGAAAGCAAATAACAATAGAGAATGGGAAGAAAGTTTAGTTGATTTGAAACCTAAAATTTTGCAAGGATATTTAAAAGCTGCTTTACATAGAAATATTGAATGGGAGTTTCCTGTAGACCCTCCTCAATTTGCTGGTAATAGTGGATTACATTATATAGCGGCTGGTTTCAATTGGGCACCACAAGATTTACCTAATTTAATATATCTTACACATAAGAGTGGGGATGAAATAAAAGAATTTATGAATCCATATATAGAGAAATTAGATGAACGTAAAGAAATGTGGAAGAAAGAAGCTGAAAAGCATCCAAGTTATCACGATTTTATATTGGAGAATTATTATCAATGAAAATAGCATTATTAAATGATACACACTTTGGTTGCAGAAATGATAGTCCACATTTTGCACATTATCAACAAAGGTTTTATGATGAAATATTTTTTCCTTTTATAAAAAAACATAACATAACAACACTAGTACATTTAGGAGATGTAGTTGATAGACGTAAGTTTATAAATTATAAGACTGCTCATTTTTTTAGGCAAAAATTTATGAAACGATTGTGGGAAGAAAAGGTAGATACTCATATTATATTAGGTAACCACGATACTTATTATAAGAATACAAATCAAGTAAATGCAATCACAGAACTTTGTACAACATATGATGGTGTAAATGAACCTTGGGTTTATGCAAGTCCAAAAGAAGTTACCTTTGATGGTTTAAACATTTTGTTTATACCTTGGATATGTGATGAAACTTATGATGAATCTATACACGCAATTGAACATAGTAATTCTGAAATTTTAATGGGGCATTTAGAAATTAAAGGGTTTGAAATGCACCGAGGATTTGTAAACGACCAAGGTTTAGATAAAGATATATTTAAAAGATTTGAAAAAGTTATATCAGGACACTTTCATAAAAAATCAGATGATGGTCAGATAAATTATTTAGGAACACAATATGAAATAACTTGGAATGATTATAAAGACCCTAAAGGTTTTCATATTTTTGATACACAAACAAGAGAGTTAACAAGAATATCTAACCCATTAAGAATATTTAAAAAAATAGTTTATGATGATACAAAAACAGATTATAATAAATTAAATATAGAAAGATATGATAATAGTTTTATTAAAATGTTCATATCTCAAAAAACAGATGATGATATGTATGATAAATTTGTTGCAAGATTATATAATACATTGAACATATATGAGTTAAATATTTTTGAAGATTCAGGAGATGTAACATCTAGTGTAAGAGAAGATATAATAGAACAAGGTGAAGATACACTTACATTTTTAGGTAAGTATATAGACCAACTTGATACGCCACTTGACAAACAGAAATTAAAAGATTATACTAAAGAACTATACACGGAGGTAGGAGAAAATGGCTAAATTTAAAGTAGAGGATATTGCTAGTAATAGGAAGGTAGAAGATTTGGGACATTTAAATTTTGGACCATATGTTGCACATTATAAAGCTCATCCAGAATTAATAGAAGGACTTATAGAAAGAGGTAAACCAAAAAAAGTAGGTTCAGGTAATCCAAAGTTAGCAGGCGTATTAGAAGACCAAAGAGATTATGATGTGAAAGATAAGGAGTGGTTCATAAAAGAGTTTCAACCTTATATAGATACATATGTTGAAGGAAGTTGTAAATGGACTAGGACACATTATTCAGAACCAAGCTGGACAAAATCATTTTCATTATTAGGTTTATGGATTAATTATATGAAAGAAAGAGAATATAATCCTGAACACGTACATACTGGAATGTTAACTTGGGTTATATATTTAAAAACACCAGATTTAGCTGCTGAAAGAAAAAAATATCCAGGTAGTAGTTATGGTCCAGGTGGTATATTATTTAAATATGGTGAACATACTCCTACAAAATGGGCAGAGCATACATTTGCATATGATCCTGAACCAGGATTTATGTGGATATTTCCTTGTCCGTTAAGACACGAAGTAATACCTTTTAGAACTCCAGGAACAAGAGTAAGTGTATCTGGTAATTTATATTTTATGCATCCTTCTGAAAAATCAAGGGTGGAACCTCCTCAAAAACAGACTTTAGATACACATAAGGCACCAGAGCTTGGAGGATAGTTTTTAAGTTTTATATTATGATACAGTTTAAGAAAATATCTTACAAGAATTTTTTATCAACTGGCAATGTTCCAATTGTTATTGATTTAAATAAATCTCATTTAACTTTAATTATAGGCTCAAATGGAAGTGGTAAGTCAACTCTATTAGACGCCTTATGTTTTGCATTATTCAATAGACCGTTTCGTATTATTAAGAAAGACCAAATGGTTAATACTATTAATAATGGTGGTTGTGAGGTTGAATTATATTTTAGTGTAGGACCAAAAGAGTATATTGTTAGAAGAGGAGTTAAACCTAATTTTTTTGAAATACATTGTAATGGAGAATTAATAAGTCAAGACGCAAGTACTATTGATTATCAAAAATATCTTGAAACAAATATTATGAGGTGTAACTATAGGTCATTTTGTCAAGTAGTACTATTAGGGTCTTCTTCCTATCAACCATTTATGAAAATGAGAGCAAGTTTTAGAAGAGAAGTAGTTGAAGAGATTTTAGACATAAGAGCATTTACTAGAATGGACCACATCTTACGTGGACAACAAAGTGATTTACAGAATAAAATAACAGAAGTCCGCCATCATTGTGAACTTATAGAAACCAAGTATCAGACTGAAGCAAAGTACTTGGATACTCTTCTCCATAAGGATATAGACGTCCAAACACACAAAAAAAGGGTGTTAGACAAAAATGAAGAGGATCGGTTAGCATTTGTAAAGAAAATAAAAGAACTTAATGAAGATATTATTTCATCAAAAGAGTGCGTAAAAGATAGAGATAAGGTTGATATGAAGACAACCACATTATCTAAATTAGAAGCAAAGATTGAGAATAATTTAACTAGACATAGAAAATCTTTAAAATTTTTTGAAGAAAATGATGTGTGTCCTACTTGTACACAACCATTACACCCAACTTTTAAACATCAAAAGTGTGACCTAGAAAGAAAGAAAATTAATACATTAAAAGAAGGTATGAAAAAATTATTACAAGAGATTGTAAATATGGAAACTAAAGTTGGTGAATATAATAAAGTATCAGAACAAATATATAATTTAAATGTTGATTTATCAAAGGTAGAAACTTCATTAGAAAGTTTAAAATCTCATAGTGATAATATAGAAGAAGATTTAAAAGTGTTTCAAAATAAAGACGCTGATATAATAAAGATTAGAAAAGATTTACAAGATATGAAAGACTCATTGAAAGTTTGTAAAGAAGATTTAGATAAAGTTATTGAAGATAAAAAATATCAAGATGTATTAAGAGTTGTATTAAATGATAAAGGTGCTAAGGCACAAATTATTAAAAAGTATATACCTATTATGAACAACTTAATTAATAAGTATTTACAGGCAATGGATTTTTATGTATCATTCCATTTAGATGAAGAGTTTAATGAAACAGTAAAGAGTAGATTTAGAGATACATTTAATTATAATAATTTTAGCGAAGGTGAAAAGATGAGAATAGACCTTGCGTTATTGTTTACGTGGAGAGATATTGCACGTTTAAAAAATAGTACAAATACTAACTTGTTAATATTAGATGAGATATTTGATTCAAGTTTAGATATGTCAGGTACAGATGATTTCTTTAAGATAATACAAAAATTATCTAACGAAAATGTTTTTATTATTTCACATAAAGGAGATATAATGTTTGATAAATTTACAAATATAGTTAAGTATAAAAAACACCAAAACTTTACAGTGTTAGATAGGATATAATATATGGCAACATTTAAATTAGAAAAGAAAGAAAGAGAATTATTTTTACTACCAATGGATGACCCTAGAGTTATGTCATCGGTAGCACCTTGGACGGATGATTTATTAAAAGAACATAATTTTAAGGATAGAAAAGAAGTATCTGACCTTATGTTTAAAACAATGTTAAAATATGGTGGTATAGGATTATCTGCTAATCAAGTAGGGTTACCTTTTAATATGTTTGTAATGGGTGACCATATGGCATTAGAAAAAGGTTTAAAAATGACTTGTTTTAATCCTATGATTATATCAACAAGTATGGAAACTGTATTATTGAAAGAAGGTTGTTTAACATATCCTTTTTTATTTTTATCATTAGCAAGACCAAGAAAAGTTGTAGTAAAATATACAGATGAAAAGGGTGATTTGAAAGAAGGAAATTTAGATGGTCAAATGAGTAGGATATTTCAACACGAATATGACCATATGATAGGTAGAAATTTTACTGAACTTGCAAGTAAAATGAAATTAGATATGGCAAAAAATAAAGGATATGGCAAAAAAGAAAGCAATGAAGAGTTTTAAAGTATGGGAGGCAAGAACAAAATTCGGCAATCCTAATTTTATGCGCCAGGAGGAAAAAGCAAAGAACAAAATTTTAGAAGATGAAAAAGTTAACAGATAAAAAAGGGGCAGCTACTTTAGGTGATTTTGTAGATATTCAAGGCGAAGAGAATATTACAAGTAAAGGAAATCTAAAAGGTGTGATTGAAAATGAAGAACAATTACAATCTAATATAGATGATATATATTCTTATTGGCAAGAAAGAGGTTTTCCTTATTATGCTACAGATAAAGAGTATAGAGAATCCCAATTTAAAACATTACAATCTACAGATTTCAAAGGGTTATTAACGGAAGATAAAGTTATTAAACCAAATCAAACAGGTCTATCTTTAGCGTGGTCATATATGCCACATAGTTTTGGTATCAGATGTGGTAAGATGAAAACTCCTATGGAGATATATGAAAGTGAAGAACACTTTAAAAAAGGTATTAAAAAATTATTAACAGGAAGTTTCTTTGGCAAATTCTTGGTTGGTGATTTAGACCCTAGGAAGGCTAGTAATATCTACGCCAATTTAGAAGGCCGTTCTGAAGTTGACACAGATGGAGCTAAAAAACACAAATCAGAAAGTATAATGAGGTCTTTATTAAGAAGATATACAGGAACTCAATGTGTATCTAATTTTAGACCCACAGCGGCGGCGTGTTTATACACACATTTTGCATTTCCAGGTGCTGTGGTATGGGATATGTCAATGGGATATGGTGGTCGTATATTAGGTGCTATTATATCAGATATTAATTATATAGGTACTGATCCTGCAGAAAAAACGTTTAAAGGACTACAAGAGATTAAGAAAGATTTTGGTAGAGAGAATAGACATTACTTTTTAAACAAGTGTGGTAGTGAAACATTTGAACCTAAAGAGAATTGTTTAGATTTTGCATTTACAAGTCCACCTTATTTTAATTGGGAACAATATGGTGAAGAAGATGGACAATCATTTAAACAATATGATGGTGCTGAAGCTTGGAACAATGGATTTTTAAGAAAAACTATACAAAATGCATATAGAGGATTAAAAAAAGGTAGACATATGGGGTTAAATGTAGCGAACATTAAATCACATAAAACCTTTGAAGATGATACAGTACGAATCGCTGTAGAAGAAGGATTTACACATACGGATACATACAAATTACAGTTATCCTCGCAAGAATCAGGTGCAAAATATGAGCCAATTTTTATTTTTCAAAAAAAGTAGTCAAAAAACCCAGTAAAATCAAGGGTTATTAGGTATTGACTTTTATATTAAATGGTGATACCATTAGTATAGAAAATGACAAAGGGACACACTACAATTAATTTAGACACTAAAAGTCAGTTAGCAAAACTACTTGCAACAGAAAATATAATCATACAACACAACAACGTATCAACAGCGAGTTTTAATACAAAGACTCGTGTATTAACTCTCCCTATATTTAAAGAACAATCAGGTGATGTATATGATATGTTGATTGCTCACGAATGTGCCCACGCATTATTTACACCACAAGGTGGTTGGAAAAAAATTCAAGATGATGATGAGTTAAGAACTTACGTTAATGTATTAGAAGATACAAGAATAGATAAAAAAATTCAAAAAAAATACCCAGGAGTTGTTAGAAATTATATCAGTGGATTTGATATATTAGAAAAACAAAACTTCTTTGCTTTAAAGGGTAAAGATATAAACAAAGATTTAATGATAATTGATAAGATTAATATTAGGTCAAAATCAAGTGATAGATTACCATTTATATTTGATAATAAAGCAAAACAATGGTTGAAAAAAGTTGACGCAATTAAATCATTTACAGATGTTGTTAGAGTTGCTAAAGAAATGCTTAATTGGCAGAAAAAACAAGTAGACCAAATGAAGAAATTACCAAATTTTGATGAACATCCAATAACAGTAAATTATGATTTAGATGATACACCACCTGAAGACCAATCAGAAGGTGAAGGCAAATCAAATGAAAAAGAAATGAGTGATGGTGATTCTAATGAGTCGGAAGAAGATAAGAAAAAAGATGATTTAAATGAACAAAATAATACTGCTGATAGTGATGAAAAAAAAGATAAAGATAAAGAAGAAACTAAAAAAGCAGAACCAACTAAACACGCTAAAGGTGCTGGCGGATGCCACCCTAAAAAGAAATTAAAATCAATTACTAATGATTCTTTTGAACAAAAAAAAGATTCATTGTTAGATAAAAAAACAAGTTATTTTTATGGTAAATTACCAGAACCTAATCTTGAACAATGTTTAACTTCATATAAAACATTTTTAAAAGACTTTAGAAATCATATTAGTGTTGCTAGAAAACAATGGGATTCTGTTCCAGAATATCAATTATGGATAAAAGATAAATTTAAAGAATTTAGAAAAAAAAATAAAAAGACAGTTATGTATCTTGTTAAAGAATTTGAAATGAAAAAAGCTGCTACTGCTTATAAGAGAGCAAGTACAGATAAAACTGGAGTTATTGATCCTTTAAAATTAAAAGATTATAAATTTAGTGAAGACATATTTAAAAAGATGACTATTATACCAGATGGTAAAAACCACGGTATGATAATGTTACTTGATTGGTCAGGTTCAATGAGTGATTGTTTAATGAATACTGTAGAACAATTAATTAACTTGATAGATTTTGTTACTAAAGTTAATATACCTTATGAGGTTTATTTCTTTACAAGTGAAAGAAGTTGGAGAAAATCACAAGAAGATAGAAATAAAGAAAAACCATATTGGAATTATAAACCAGGTGACTTATGTTTTGATGAATTTAAACTAGTAAATTGTGCTAGTCATAGAATGTCAAAAACTGAATTAGAAGAATCATTAACATACTTATATCATATGGCAAAAGATTATGATACTAGATGGTCAAGAAGAGATTCGCTTGAAATATCACAAGGAACAAATTACGGTATGCCAGACCAATATAATTTAGGAAATACTCCATTAAATGAAGCATTACTTGTATGTAATACATTGATACCTAGATTTCAGAAAAAATATGGTGTTGAAAAACTTACGTTTATAACATTAACAGACGGTGGCGCTAACAGTTTTAGAAATAATCAGATAGTAGATATATCAGAATTAAAAGAAGAGGATATAGTTGATAAATTAGAATTAAGAAGAATGAAAAAAGAAGGTAGAACTCACGCACCTAAACATATTGATTATGATAATCAAGTAGTTATAGAACATAAGAAAAAAAGATATATACCAGGTCGTTATTCTGGAGAACTTACATCAACGTTATTAGATATTTTAAAAACTTCTTGGGGAGTAACAAATGTAGGATTTTATATACTTAAAAGAGTTAGACGTTGGGATATTGAAAAATTTATTGATGATTATAAAGATTGGTCAGACAAAGAAAATAGAATAAACAAATTAAGAAAACAAATGACTAAAGAAAAAAGTGTTGATGTTCCAAGTAAAGGATATGACAAGTATTTCTTATTAGACGGAAGAGCATTAAGAGTAGAGAATTTTGATTTGCAAACAGCAAAAATCAATAAAGGAACAAAAGGCGAACTAAAAAGAATCTTCGGAAAATCTATGAAGAATCGTTTAGTTTCAAGAGTACTTTTAAACAAATTTATAGCGGAGGTCGCTTAAATAATGAAAAAAACATTGAAAAATAAGGGTATTTTGTGTATTGACTTTCATCAAAAAGTCCTGTATAATATACCTATAAGAATATGAAAGGACGTGAAAACACTATGTTAAATCAAAAACAAAAAGACTTTGTAATACACGCATTTAAAATGTATGGCAAAGATGAGTTAACTATTAGTGAGTTGAATGCCGCCAATAAAGAATTTGGTTGTGCATATGCACCACAATGGTTAACAAAAAATAAACACTACAAAATTGGTAGGGGTTTGTTTAAATTACCAAACATAGATGATAAGGTTGTAGATAAAAAAGAAGTAGTATCTAAACCTAAAGTTGTTGAAGAAAAAAATGATACAGTTAGCGAAGCTGCTTATATTGTTTCATCTTTAACAGGCGATATTGTTCCTAAAAAGGAAACAACATTTGTATCATTTGGTAATCAACCTGATTTAAAATCTATTATAAAATCTGGAATGTTTTATCCAGTCTTTATTACAGGATTGTCAGGAAATGGTAAAACCTTGGGAGTTACTCAAGCGTGTGCCGAAAACAGACGTGAACTTATTAGAGTTAACGTAACAATAGAAACAGACGAGGATGATTTGCTTGGCGGTTATAGATTAAGAGAAGGTCAAACTGTATGGCAAAATGGTCCTGTTATAGAAGCAATGGAAAGAGGCGCAATTCTTTTACTTGATGAGATAGACCTTGCAAGTAATAAGATAATGTGTTTACAACCAATTCTTGAAGGTTCTGGAATCTTTGTTAAGAAGATTAATAAGTACATAAAACCTTTAAAAGGATTCAATGTGATAGCAACTGCTAACACTAAAGGACAAGGTTCAGAAGACGGTAAGTTTATCGGAACTAATGTTCTTAATGAAGCATTTTTGGAAAGATTTCCAATCACATTTGAACAAAAATATCCAAGTGTTAAGATAGAAGAAAGAATCTTAATTAAAAATCTGGAAAAAAGTGGTAAAAAGAATAAAGACTTTTGCCAAAAACTAGTGACTTGGGCAGACGTTATCAGAAAAACTTATTTTGATGGCGGTGTTGATGAGATTATCTCAACAAGAAGATTGGTACATATCATACAAGCATATACTATCTTTAATGATAAACAAAAAGCTATTGAAGTTTGTACTAATAGATTTGATGATGATACAAAGAATTCATTTGTAGAGTTATATGGTAAAGTTGACGCTGGGGCAACTGCTGAGCAGATTGCTGAAGAGTCTAGAAAAGCCGAAGTAGCAGAACAAGTGAAAGACAATGAGAGTGAGTCAGATGACGAAGAAGATAAAGATGATGTTGTCTAAATCTCTCAAATCATAGTGTAAGTCCTGAAGGCGGATTTAGTGGTCCGCCTTCGCTAACACTAGAAAGAATTATGAATATGAATAACGGATATTATGCAGTTGTATTAAACAAGAAATCCTATGGTGTTGTAAAAAGAAAAGCAACAATGGATGTTAAAGTAAGTGACCATATTACACTTGCATATAAACCAGACAATAAAACTTTTGACAAGTTGAATAAATTGATTGATAAAAAGGTTGATGTTTATGTTGACCATATAAGAGCAAATAAAAATATAGAGGCATTTTGGGTAAGTGATATGTATTTAACTAAACCATTTAAAAGATTAAAAAGAGTTGATAAAGGTTCAGCACATATCACAATATCACATAGCAGGATGTTTAAACCTGGTGACGCAAATACAATGTTTGAAAAACCAATTTCCAAAAAAACAGATTGTAGAATGTTAGAAGGAAGAATTAAATGGATTTCATATGAAAAGGAGGCAAGTTAATTATGAGTGATTTTTATAGCGAATATATGAAGAAACAAAGTAAGAGAAATAAATTAGAAAGATTTTTAGATAGACATAACCATACAATGGAATTAATTAGAACTATACTTCCAATTATTTTGTTAGTTATGCAAACAATAATTTTACTAAAGATATTTTAATATGATAGCTACAGAACAAATGAGGTGTTGTATATGCAAGATTGAAATTGATAATGGTATGGACTACCATAGTCCAACACCACTTGGAAAAAATGATAGTGATGTATGTTGTACCTATTGTAATATAACTAAAGTAATACCAGCAAGAATAGTACAAGATAAAGACCAGTTTCAGGAACAAAAAGAAGAATTAGCAGACGATTTAAAACAATCCAGACAACAAGAATATGTTAGAAAAGAAATGGATAAGATTAGAGCAGAAGGTTGGAAAGAAGAGTCTACTACAGATACTCATAAAATAATTTATGAGGCAGAAAAAAGAGTTGCTGAAGAAGCAAAAGATAATGCAGTAGGTGAAAGAATTAAAGCTGAAAATTTATCAGAACCAATTAAAGATTTATTAAAGGAAAAATAGATATGACAATAACAGTAGAAGTAAGACACGGTAATGTAGAGAAGGCAATGAGAGTGCTTAAGAAAAAAGTACTTAAAGCTGGCATATTGAAAGAGTATAGAGAAAGACAATATTACAGAAAACCATCTTTCATTAAACGTGAAGCAAAAAAAGAAGGTATTAAGAACTGGAAAAAGAAACAGAAGTTAATACAAGACAGATTATAGAATTTAAGTATTTCCGTGCCTGTGCTTTGATAATAAATATATTATACCAGGCGATTCATAAGACCTGGGGCGTGGAAGGGACGGCCAGACCCGATATTAATTTATCAAAACTGGTAGTAGTTTGAGGTCTACTTTAACAAAACCTCAATGAATTAAGAGTTTTGTAGGAGTTTGGGGAGACTCTAAAACCTATAGAAGGTCACACGAAAGTGGGCACTACGAGTGAGGTTTTGTCAGTTTCATACACTTAAAAACAAAACTGTCGGCGCTACTTGTATATTGTAAATTAATACATATATAAGTAGTAGCAGTGAGTGCCATTAAGGGCTCACATAACGATAACTTTGCTTAATAAAGGAGGTTTTTATGACCAATAAAGCATTATCTATTTTTAACAGGTTAAGACCAATATCGGTTGGATTCGATTCAATGTTTGATAATTTTCAATCAATGTTTGATGACGATTTTATATCCGATATACAACCGTCTTACCCACCATACAATATAGTTAAGTCTGGTAAGAATACTTACGATATTGAAGTTGCATTAGCAGGATTCAATAAAAAAGACATTAATGTAAATGTAGAGGATGGTATGTTGACTATCGAATCAGTTAAAGACGAGGCTGAAAAAGAGGTAGAAGACAATGGCGGTACTCTTTATAGAGGAATATCTAAAAGGATGTTCAAACGGTCTTTCACAATTGCCAATGATGTAAATGTCACTGGTGCAGAACTGAAAGATGGTCTGTTAAGAGTTTCTATGGAGAAGATTATTCCAGAAGAAAAGAAACTTAAAACAATACAAGTTAAATAATAACAAAGACATAGATAGTGGCGGGTAAAACCGCCGCTATTTTTTTTGGCCTACCATTGACATATAAATACTATTAATATATAATAAAACAAATGAGGAAATTATGAATAAAATATTAGTGATTTTAATGAGTTTGATTCTCTTAAACGCTTGTTCAAGCATAAAAAATCCAAGTATAGCATTCGGTAAAAAATGCGTAGAAAAAGGTGACCAGGTTCACTATTCTTACGTATGGATATTTGATGGCAATGCTGGGTTACAAGCAGATGAGATTACTTGCGAATTAATTGATAAGGATAAGGATAAGAAATGAAAATAAAAGATATAAAAAATAAGATATCAGGTGTAGGGATAGCGGCATTTGTTGCTATACTTGCATTGCTATTTGTTACTATAGACCAAAAAAGTGATATCAATGTATTACAATCACAATTAGAAATCGTTGAAGTAGGCATTTCTACTGTAGAATCAGAATACTTGGATACTATTGCAGTATTAGAAGGTATAGTACAAGCATATGAACTAGAACTAGTATCAATTCGTGATGTATTACAAGCATCCGATAATGATGTAGTTGCAGCTAGGGCTGAATTATTGACAACAGAATCAGTAGTAACTCAATTAGCAGACCAATTGGTTACAGCAAATGCTACTATTATAGACTTGAAAGCTAATCCTAATTGTCTTGTTGAGTAACCAACATTGACATTAATCAGATTTGGTGTTATATTAACACTATGATTAAAGATATAACTAGATGGCAAGATATTCCAACAATACCAGATGTGGTATTCAAGGAACGAGTCGCTGGTGAGTTTAAAAATTTAAGTACAAAAGACATTTTTAGTAATAAAAAGGTTTTAGTATTTTCATTACCAGGTGCATTTACTCCAACGTGTTCAGGAAAACAACTACCTAACTTTGAAAGACTCTATGAAGAGTTTAAGTTAAGAGGTATAGATGAGGTTTATTGTTTATCAGTAAACGATTCATTTGTAATGAACGCTTGGGCAGATGAACTTAATGTTACCAAAGTTAAGATGTTGCCAGATGGCAATGGTCATTTTACTAGACGTATGGGTATGTTGATTAATAAGACACACCTAGGGTTTGGTATGAGAGCGTGGAGATATGCTTTCATTGCTAATGATGGCAAGATTGAAAAATGGTTTGAAGAGCCAGGCATTAATGATAGAGGTAGTGATATGGACCCATATGGAGATACGGATCCAGAGAATATTTTGAAACTCATACAGCATTGACATTTAGTATATTATAATATATAATTATAAATTATGGAGGATTTGATATGAATTTATCAACCAATACAGTTGCAATCTTAAAAAACTTTTCTGAAATTAATAAAAATATTTTAGTTAAACCAGGAAAAAGATTACAAACAATATCTACTTTAAAGAATATTCTTGCCGAAGCAGACATTGACAATAAGTTTGAGCAAGAATTTGCGATATATGATTTGCCAGAATTTTTAAGGGCGATTGAATTGTTTACAAAATCAGATATAAAATTCAATGGTTCAAGTAATTTGGTTATTTCAGATTCCAATTCAAGACAATCCGTTAAATATTTCTTTGCAGATAAGTCAGTAATTGTTGCACCAACAAAAGGTATTAGTATGCCTGATAAGTATGTAACATTTACATTAAAAAGAACTTGTCTTGCAGATTTAAATAAAGGAATTCTTACATTGAATTTACCAGATATTGCAGTAAAAGGTGATGGTAAAAATATTACAATAATTGCAACTAGATTTACATAAAGGAATTCTTACATTGAATTTACCAGATATTAGAGTAAACGGTGATGGTAAAAATATTACAATAATTGCAACTGATAAAAAGAATAAAACATCTAACGATTATTCTGCTGTTGTAGGAACAACAGATAAAAAATTTAATGCATACTTCAAGGCAGAAAATTTAAAAATAATACCAGATGATTATGACATTGCAATTTCTAGCAAAAAAATAAGTCATTTTGTTAATAGAACTAAACCAATACAGTATTGGATAGCATTAGAACCAGATAGTGAGTTTTAATTATATGTTAATACCTGAACCAAAAGATTGGACAATTACTTTTATTAAAAAACATACAGCAAGAGGTTCACATAGGTGGGCATTTTGGTTGGAAGGTATTGTAATAGGAATATTGATAGGATTAATTATATAATGAAAGAGAAAGTGAATATATTATGGCAGAAAATTTATGGGTTGAAAAATACAGACCAAGAAAAATTGAAGATTGTATTTTAACCAATGAACTAAAAGAAACTTTTAAACAGTTTCTAAATAAAAAAGAAATCCCAAACTTATTATTATCAGGTACAGCAGGTACAGGTAAGACTACTGTAGCACGTGCCTTATGTGAAGAGTTAGGTGCTGATTACATTATCATTAATGGATCAGATGAAGGTCGCCATATAGATACGTTAAGAAATAATATTAAGAATTTTGCGTCAACTGTATCTTTAACAGAAACAGCAGGTCATAAAGTTGTTATAATTGATGAAGCGGATTATATGAATCCAGAGTCCGTTCAACCTGCATTAAGAAATTTCATAGAAACATTTTATAAGAATTGTAGATTTATCTTTACTTGTAATTTTAAGCATAAACTTTTACCTGCATTGCATAGTAGATGTACTGTTATTGATTTTGCGATTACAGATGGTGATAAGAATAAATCTTATAGTGATTTTCATAAGCGATTGCAGTATATTTTAAATGAAGAAAAGATAGAGTTTGATCCAAAAGTACTTGCAGAATTAATACAAAAATATTATCCAGATTTTAGAAGAACTATAAATGAACTTCAACGATATTCAGTAAGAGGTAAAATTGATAGTGGTGTTTTATTCAATTTAACTGAAGCAGATACTAAAAAACTTATAGCGATTTTAAAAGACAAAAGATTTAATGATATGAGAAAATGGGTTATTCAAAACCTAGATAAAGAACCATCATCATTATTTTCAACAGTATATGAAATACTATACAAATATTTAGAACCACAATCTATCCCACAAGCAGTTTTAGTTATTGCTGGGTATCAATACAAGGCTGCTTTTGTAGCAGACCAAGAGATTAATATGGTTGCTTGTTTAACCGAAGTAATGGCGAATTGTAAATTTAAGTGAGGAATATATGAAAACAAGTAAAACAAGTGGACAATATTTCCTTGATGATGGTACAGATATAAGGATAGGTTGTTCTAAAGATATAAAAGAAAGAGTAAGTAAACATCAATCATCAAATAACAATATTAAAATAGTGGCAATAGTGCCTACAGACCCTAAAGAAATATTTGATGAGGAACAGAAGGCATTTAATCACTTTCAGGATTATTTGTTACCTAAAAAAGGTTCAGGTGAATCATTTTATAGTAGAGATATATTAAATAAGATACCTGGTTATGTGGTTGATAGAACATTAGAAAGAGAAAATCTACTTAATAAACAAATAAAAAGAATTGGTACTATTCAAACACTATGGGGTGAAGAAAGTCTTATCTCTTTTAGAGAAAGATGTGATATATTTCCAGACCAATATGTTGCCTTTAAAGGTAAAGCAGGCACCAAGAGTGGCGAAAGACCTAGAAAAGAAACTATTGAAGGTAAAACTTATAAGGTTTCTGAAAGAGGCAAAAGGTTGATACAATCAATTAGAAGAGATACAAAAAATAAAATGAACAATGTACGAACTTAAAGAATTTAAATAAAGGATATTAATGAACGCAATAGTACAGAAGATAGGTAGATGGCATAGTAAAGTATTTGGTTATGTTTCTAACAAAGCAAAAACAAGTAAGTGGTGGGCAATAGCATTAACCTTACTTGTTTTATATGAAATTGTTGAACACGTGGTCTATCCAATATTAGTACCATATCTAGCATATATGCATTGGTTTAAATAATGAAAAAATACGAAGTAGATAAAATAACACCTTTACACGATTTGTCCTGGTATATAAAATGGATAAGTTCTTTTATTTTATTAGCAGGTATGATGTTAACTTCTTTTGAAGTAGCACCCTATAATTTATACTTTCACTTAACAGGAGTACTGGGTTGGTTTGTAGTGGGTATGTTATGGCACGATAGGTCATTAATAGTTTTAAATGCGGTTGCAGTAGCAGTATTCACAATGGGCATTATTAAATATTATATTATATAAGATGTACGAACTAAAAGATTATCTTAAAGCAATTAACGAAACCAAGGAAAATTTATTAGATACAAATGATATTACTTGGGAAAAGAAATACCCACCATATGTAATTAATAGATGTATGTCTATGTTTTATGATACTATAATGCATAGTAATGAAATGAACGGTTTACACTTCCTACCAAAACGTATGCAATTTCACTTTTTCATAAATAGTATAAGAAAGAAAAGGCGATTTGGAGGTAAATGGTTATCGCAAACCAAGTTAAAGAATTTAGCGTTAATTAAAGAGTATTATGGATATAGTAATTCAAAAGCAAAAGAAGCTCTTAACATACTTTCAGAAAACCATATTGAGAATATTAAAATAGAACTTATAAAAGGTGGGAGAAAGCTTAAATGAGCGAAGAAATTATTAGTTGGTCACAAGGAGATATGTTAGAGGTTACTATCAAGCAACCAGACGATTTCCTTAAAGTACGAGAAACATTAACTAGAATTGGTGTAGCAAGTAGAAAAGATAAAACGTTATACCAATCTTGTCATATTCTACACAAACAAGGCAAATACTACATAGTCCATTTCAAGGAATTATTTGCTTTAGATGGTAAAAAATCAACGCTATCGCAAAACGATATTCAAAGAAGAAATACAATTACTTTATTATTACAAGACTGGAGTTTAATAGATGTGGTTAAAAAAGAAATGACCGAAGATAAAGCTCCGTTGAGTCAGATAAAGGTATTACCATTTAAAGAGAAAAAAGACTGGACTTTATCTGCTAAATATAATATAGGTAAAAAGGTTGACGATAAAAAGAAAACCGAAGAGAAAAAACCTGAAGAAAGTCCAGTAACAGATGGCGAATAAATGCAGATACCAAAGTT
>VTLG01012340.1_pt1 | contig 23525 bp, 27 predicted proteins | sample 4694571 | NCBI WGS metagenome assembly VTLG01 (sample SAMN12604809, study PRJNA352737) | marine metagenome | biome: ENVO:00000447; feature: ENVO:00000209|ENVO:00000569|ENVO:01000036; material: ENVO:00002151; isolation source: viral sequences binned using virsorter ...
TATCTGATATGGCGTGAGTTCAATCCATTATTTGCAAGGTCGGGCAAACCTACAGGGATTAGAATATATTAAGATCATGGTATTATTGAGGCAAAACTGTGTATAGCTCACTAAATATTTACAACCAGCCTGTAACAGTAGCTCCTACAACAGTTGTCAGTCCAAATGCGGCATATCAACGCATGGCCCAGTTCTGGGATTTGATAGCAGATTTAAAGGAAGGCACATACAAGATTAGATCAGAACATAGAAAATACTTGCCTCAGCTAGAAAGAGAAGTAGATGACAGCTATGACCGCAGACTAGCAAGATCAACAGTAGTCCCATATCTCCAGAGAATCGAGAAAATGCTGTCAGGTATGCTGGTCAGAAAGCCAGTAAGACTTGATGATGTATCTGATTTGGTAAGAGAACAGCTATTTGACGTAGACCTTGAAGGCAATGACTTAAATATCTGGCTTTATCAGACAGCAAGAATAGTTATATCGTTTGGCCATTGTGGTGTTTTGGTAGATGCACCAAAGGAAGGTGAAAAAGCAAGGCCATACTGGGTAACATATAAGCCATCAGATATATTGGGCTGGAGGACTGAGATCATAGATGGTGCAAGGGTACTCACACAGGTGCGTTTATTGGAAAAGGTTGTTGAGCCAGACGGAGCTTATGGTGAGAAGAATATTACACAGGTCAGAGTGTTAGAACGTGGTAGATATGAGATCCACAGGAAAGACGATAAAAAGGGCGAATATAAATTGTTTGAAGAGGGTGAAATGAGCCTCAAAGACAAGATTCCTTTTGCTGTTGCCTATTCCAACAGAGTTGGATTCTATGAAAGCCGCAGTCCTTTGTATGACATTGCAGAACTAAACCTCAAGCATTATCAGATCCAGTCTGACTTGGACAACATATTGCATATCAGTTCTGTTCCATTACTTGCAGTCTTTGGTTATCCAAATGCAGATGAGATAACAACAGGCCCCAGTGAGGCACTATCATTGCCACCTGAGTCACGCATGGAATATATCAGCCCATCAGGTGATAGCTATGACAGTCAGTTCAAAAGGCTTGATGATATCAAAGAGCAGATCAATACATTATCGCTGGCCGCAGTTCTTGGACAGAAGTTAGTAGGAGAGACAGCAGAGGCCAAAAGAATAGATAGATCACAGAATGACAGCACAATGATGGTTGTTGCCCAGCAGATGCAAGACTTGATTGATAACTGCCTCAAGTTTCATAGCGAATATCTCAATGAACCTAACGCTGGAAGCAGCTTTGTAAACAGAGATTTTGTTTCTACCAGATTAGAACCACAAGAAATCCAGTCATTACTTGCATTGTTTACCTCTGGCACTATCAGTCAGGAGACATTATTGAATCAACTTTCGGCAGGGGAAATTCTCGGAGACGATTTTGATGTCGAAGAGGAGATCGAAACAACGCAGAACGGAGGTTTGACGGAAAGAGAAGAACCAGATGCCCCAGCGGAGGAGCCAGCGGACTTAGAGGACGAATGATAAATGTCCACTCCAGAGGTATTTTTTAGGGAAACTATTGATCTAAATAGGTATTCAAATTCTGTTGCACTGAAATATGTCGTCAACTACAACGAAATAATCTTAAATGCAGCAAAGCAGTTGAGAGCAATAGATCAAAGACAGGTCACAGAGATAGCAAAAGGAGGAGCAAGAATCATTGCACCGCAAACAAGAAAAAGATTGAGAGCCATAATTAAGCAATCAAAAGATAGTCTTGATACTTGGTGGCTAAGGTCAGCTATAGATATGGGAACAGAAATGCAGGGAGTCGCAGAACTGCAATCTGAGTTCATACAAAACGAATTAAAAAAAGTCACAGCATCTGGTAACGTCCCGATCAATAGTGTTGCTATCAGCGATAAATATGCAGAGTCGGTAATAATGACTGATCCATCACAGGTAAACATATTTACTGACAAAGCTTTTACTGAGGATAATTTTAAAGAATTTGGTTCTGGCAAATTCAAACTTACAGCCCAGCAAGGAGCATCAATTACACTTCCAAATGGCAACACAGTAAGAAAAGCATTTAGGGGTATAGCAGAATCCTCAGCCCAAAGGTTAGATTTAGCAGTCAGATCAGGAGTGTTTGCTGGTGAGACATTAGACCAGATTAGTAGGAGACTTATTGGCAGACTTGATTTTTCGCAGAAAGGAAATGTTAAACAGATTGCTTTGGCTGGCGGTGAATTAACAAAGCTGGCTAACCATCAGATTCAGACTATTGTAAGAACATCTGTCAATCAGGTAACTAATCAAGCATCACAGGCTGTATATGCAGCAAATAAAAAGGTATCACCTAAATATGAATATGTTGCAACATTGGACTCTCGAACAAGTGCTATATGCCAGCGACTTGATGGACAAACATTTGACTACAATAATGGCCCGACACCACCGCAACATTTTAATTGTCGATCTACTACTGTCCCTGTTGTGGACTTTGATGGTTTGCAAAAGAAATATCCTGACCTTGAAAAGCCGCCAGCAACACAGTTTGACACCAGACCATCAGCTACAGGCAGAGTTCCGCAAGGGACAACATACGGAAACTGGCTACTAAATCAAGATAGAAAGCTACAGGCCAAGACTTTAGGAAGTGAAGGCAAAGTAAGAATATTTAAAAAATTAGCAAAAAGTGAAGGATCAGGACAGGCAGCCTTGAGAAAAATGATTCGCAATGATGGAACTGCGGTTTCACTTGCAAGATTAAAGCAGCTTTATGGTAAGCCAACTGTGGCCAAGCGTAAGCCAACTGTTGCTGCCCCTACACCTAAACCAAAAGCAGTGGTCGGAACTGCTGTAGCATCAGACTTTATTAAATCAAAACCGATTGAAAAACTAAGTAATCAAGATCAAATAAAAAATATAAAAGCATACAAAAAACATTTAAGGGATCAAGCTAAAAAACAAGGCAAAAAGATTTCACCTTTTGACCTTGGCCCTTATGACGACCAAATTGAAAGACTGGAGCAAGGGCTTACACCTTTCGATATGAGAGATTCAGAAAGACAATTCACAAGAGGTGCAGATCTTAAATATTTATATTGGAGGCAAAAAACTTATAATAAAAAACCTACAAGAGTCAAAAACATTGATGAATTAAAAAAAAGAACAGATGTTGTTAAAGCTGCTGACGGAGAAAACTTAATAATTTATAGAGGGGTAGATGATAAAAAATTTGCAGAACAATTTAAGGGAATCGGTGAAAAAGGTGCGGAACATTTTGCTGGTAATGGTATCTATGGAAATGGTAGTTATGCGGCAGCAAGAAATATTCATGGCTCAAAATCTATAGTTAACAAAGCTAATAATGATGCTCTTGCACTAGCAAAACAATATGCTGGGGAAAATGAGGAAATTAATAGGTTTCTAACCAAGGCTCAAACAAATGAAAGGGTGACAGCCTTTGCATTAAGAAAAGATGCAAATGTTAAAACATGGAAAGCTGGTTCAAGTGTCAAAACTACAAGAAAAAGCCAGTTTCATGCTGGCCCAGATGGTGACTGGTACACAGAAAACTTTTTACCATGGCGAAAAGAAACTATTGCAAAAGCAGAAAAATTAACTGGTTTAAAATACAATTCAGTAGGAGAAGCCGCTACAGCACTGGGAATAGACGCATATCAAGTGCCATTGCCATTGACTCAGATGGACGAAGTGACAGGTGTTATAACAAGAACTACTTTTGATTATTGGGTAATACTCAACAGATCAGCTATAATAGTAAGTGATACTGTAGGCTTATGAACATTGATAAGCCTGATATATCTAGGCGGCTTGGTAAGTTGATGACTACCATGAACGTCCCTATTGCGTATCAGGAAGAATTTTTAAGAGAAGCTTTTAAGGCAAAAGATATGGATTCTTTTGTCAAGGACATTAATGCTGGTAAGTTTTTTAAATAATGCCACTTAAGAAAGGTAAGTCACAGAAGTCTATCTCTGCCAACATCAGGCTTTTGATGAGAGAAGGTCGCAGTTTAAAACAAGCTCAGGCTATAGCACTATCTACCGCTGGCAAAAAAAAGACAGCTAAAAAACGCAAAAGGAAGTAATATAAAGTCAGCTACTTTTATTGTCATGCCATCACATTATGGATCAATGAAACCCAAAGGGACAAAGAAAAAGAAAGTTAAGAAGGGGGGCAAGAAATAATGGCTAAAGGTTTTTTTGAAAAATTAAATGACTACAAGGCAGAAAAGCCAAAGCCAAAAAAGGCAAAACCCAAAAAAGAAAAAGACTGATGGTTCGCAGACGTTTTAAAAGAGTTGCAAAAGACAAAAAAACAGGCGTTGCTAAGAAGTATCTCAGCGGGGCCAAGAATAAAAGTGCAAAAGCGGCAGAAATAAAACGTACAGCAGAGGCATACAAAAGAGGTGAATTTATTGATATAAAGGCAGTATCCAAATCACGCACAAAACAAGATGGCTCCAAAAAGAAAACCACTGTCCGCCGCCGTAGAAAAAAGTCTTAGGGCAAAGGCAGAAAAGTCAAGATTCACATATCGTCAGCTTGCAGCCGTTTATAGGCGTGGGCAAGGTGCTTACTTGTCTAGTGGATCAAGAAATGTCCCTATGGGTGCGTGGGCTATGGGCAGGGTCAATAGTTTTATCTCTGGAAAGGGTGGAGCAAGAAAAGCAGATGCTGATTTGTTGAGGAAAAAGAAGTGAGACTGACGACCAGACAAAAGAACACACTTGCAAGGCATCAGAAAGCTCATGGTCACACAAAGGCTCATATGGAATATATGAAACGTAAGATGAGAGAAGGGGTATCATTTACTGAAGCACACAATATGGCAATGAAGAGGAAAGGTAAATGAGTGATCCTAGACTCAAAAGATTTGGATTAGCTGGTTTTAACAAACCAAAAAGAACCCCATCACACCCAACAAAGAGTCACGTTGTTTTGGCAAAAGAAGGCGATAAGGTCAAACTCATCAGGTTTGGTATGCAGGGAGCAGCTACAAAACCGCCAAGAAAGGGCGAATCAGACGCAGATAAGGCAAAACGCAAGAGTTTTAAGGCTAGACACGCCAAAAATATTGCAAAAGGCAAAATGTCAGCAGCTTTTTGGGCAGACAAGACAAAGTGGAGCTAATATTGTGAATAATTGTAAATTTTTTATTTATGGCAGACGAAGTAATCAAGCCTGATAACTCAGCTGAAATGGCTGCATTGAAGGCAGAAGTTGAAAGACTAAGAAAGTCTAATAGTGAAATATTAGATGATTACAAGAAAGCTAAGGAAGCTGCAAAGGCTGTTCCTCAAGATGTAGATGTAAATGCTTTGATTGCTTTCAAGCAGAAAAAAGAACAGGAAGAGCTTGAGGCAAAAGGCAGATATGAAGAGGCTACAGAAAAGCTGGCAACTCAGTACAGAGAGGCAGAACAACAGCAAAAACAAAAGATTGAGCAGCTATTAGCTGAGAAGAGACAGCTTGAAGTTGAAGCTCCAGCAGTAACAGCACTGGCTGATGTTGTACACGACCCTCAATATGTATTGAGCCGTATAAGCAAGGAACAGCTTGCTAGGGAAGCAGACGGCACAGTTGTAGTTGTTGATGGGTATAACAGAACACCAGTCAAAGAGTGGGCAATGTCTCAAATGCCTCAATGGGTGCAAAAGAATCCAAGACCTCAAGGCGGTGGAGCTACGACAACAAAGGTACAGACTGAGTTTGTTTCTAATGATAAAAACCCATTTGCACCTGATTCATTCAACCTTACAGAGCAAGCTAGGTTATATAGAACAGATATTAATAAATATAATATGCTCAAAAACGCAGTTACAGGTTAGTATATAGACAACGTGGTTGTGCCATGTCAGAGGTTGTGCCTCGAAGTAAACATATCTATTAATTCACATGGCGACAGTTCGCAGTGATTTAATTATTCCAGAGGTGTTTACACCCTACTTAATTGAGGCTACTACTCAGACAGATAGCTTTCTACAAAGTGGGGTTGTGCAACCTTTGGCAGAGTTAAATCTAACTTCCACCGCTGGTGGCGACTTTGTAAAAATACCTTTTTATAAAGCTAACTTATCAGGAGATTTTGAGGTTCTTTCAGATTCAACATCATTAACTCCATCTAAAATCCAAGCTGATAACCAGATTGCTGCTGTTTTACACAGAGGTCGTGCTTTCAGTTCAAGAGATTTAGCTAGTCTTGCAGTTGGTAGCAGTACAGATCCAATGGCTGCTATAGCTCAGAAAATGGCTGCTTATGTAAACAACCAGAAACAGAAGGATTTATATTCTTGCTTGACTGGTGCTTTTGGTTCTATCAATGCAAACTCAAGCAGTTCAGCATTGTTTGATTTAACTATTGATTCTGAGTCAGGTGATACACCTACAGCATTGAGTCCTAGACACGTTGCAAAAGCTCAGTCATTACTAGGCGATCAAGGCGGCAAGCTTACAACAATCGCAATGCACTCAAAGTGCTACTACGATCTTGTTGAAAGAAGAGCAGTTGACTTTGTTGCTACAGGTGACATCAATGGTGGCGGTGCTACAGCGTCAGGTGGTTCTATCCAGAACGCATTTGGTAGCCCAACAGTTCCAACATTTATGGGACTAAGAGTTATCGTTTCTGACGATATTCCTACCACAGGCAGCGGGAGTTCCACAGAGTACTCAGTGTTCATGTTTACAAATGGAGCTGTAGTGACTGGGGAGCAAGCTCCGATCAGAACACAAACTGACAGAGATATCCTTGCACTAGAGGAAGCAATGGCAGTTGATCTCCACTACATTTATCACCCAGTAGGGTTGAAATATGCAGTGACAACTGTTAATCCAAACAGATCAGTACTTGAAACTGTAGGCTCTTGGTCGAAAGTCTATGAAACAAAGAATATCGGTATCGTAAGAGCTACCGTTGTTTCTAATAACGACTAGAGGTAATTAATCATGCCATCTTTATTTGATGTAACTGCTGGGTCTTTAGTAGGCCCAACAACAGGCGGCACTGTAACTCAGGCCACTGACAAATCAACAGGTGTGACTCTAAACACAGAGTCAGGTCAAATCACAATGAACAATGCAGCTTTAGCGGCAGCAGCTGAAGTAACTTTCACAGTTACAAACAGCAAGATCGCAGCTACTGATGTTGTTGTTGCTTGTCATGGATCTGCTGGTACAGCTGGTTCTTACTTAGTAAACGCCAATACAATGGCATCAGGATCTTTCAAAGTGACTGTTGCAAACGTATCTGCTGGATCACTAAGTGAAGCGATTGTAATTAACTTTGTTGCTCTCAAAGGTGCTTCAAGTTAATGGGTATGTTCGCTTTTAGGCGAATGAGGGAACAAAACGAAGCTGCTCAAAAAGCGGCTTCAGTTTCCACCTCTAAGCCAAAACCAAAACGCAAGTCACAAAAGGTATCTGTTAATGGCAATCACAATAGTAGCGACAGTCGGTAGTGCGACAGCTAACAGCTATGTCACATTAGCTGAGGCTAATTCTTTTGTAGAAGGGCTTACTCAGTCTGATGATGTAGTTGCATGGGGAAACAGCACTGATGATGAAAAGAATCGTGCATTATTTTCTAGCACTAGAAGAATTGATCGTGAAGAGTTTTTAGGAGCAAAAGCATCTGACACACAGGCAAGGCAGTGGCCACGCAGCGGTGTTCGTGTTCCTGACCAATATACAAATCTTTATGGTCTATCTTTTCCTAACAGGATTCTTGCAGACTATTACACAGACACAGAGATACCACCAGAAGTCCAAGATGCACAAATTGAACTAGCTGTTTATTTAAACAACAACAAAAATGGTATTGGCTTAAGTGGGCTAGAGGACTTTGCAGCTATGAGTATTGGAAATATTAACGTAACTCCTAATTTTTATGGAAGAGTAGGAGTTGATCGCATACCACCTATCGTTGACCAGTATTTAAAAGGTCTTAGAATAGGGGGAAGTGCTAATCTATCAATCAAGAGGTCTTAACAATGGCATACGAATATCCAGCAGCAATCATCATCACAGATACGGCTGCCCATACTGGCAGATTTGGAAAGGTGCATTGCCTTGCTGATGCCAGTGCTACTTTTGTTGCTGAAAACATAACTGAGAACGGGTCTTCAACAATTAATGGCATCACAATGAAAGCCTCAACAGAAGTTTGTGGAGTTATCACAAGTATTACCCTTGCAAGTGGTCAAGTTATAGCTTATTACTTATGAGCATTGCATCAGCACTTAAAAAAGCAGCTTCAGCAGCAATCAAGGCGACTGGTGGATCTATAACCTATAGAAGAGTGACGACTGGAATATATAACCCTACCACTGGTTCAATGAGTGAAGTTAAAACAGATGTCAGTATAAAGGGTGTGGTGAGCAATGTAACGAGGTCTGAGGTGACTGACCTAGTTTCTAGTCAAGACAAACGACTTACTATATCTGCTGGTGATATAACTTTTACTCCTACAACATTTGATCGGGTTGTTATAAGCGGAACAGAATATAAGGTAGTTCAGATCAATACAAATGAACAGAATAATATAGCTATTAGCTTTGATATTTTCTTGAGGTAGTCATGGCCAGACAAATCAGGCTAGATGAAATTGATGATTTTTTTGAAGAACTTGTTGTTGATCTTGTTCAAGCTACAACTCTTGAGTGGACAAGAAGAGTAAAGAAAGCAACACCTGTTAGGATAGTTTATGAAGGAGAACCAACAGGCGGTGGTCAATTAAGAAATGCGTGGCAGACAAAAATACAAAAATTTAAAGGTGAAGTAACAAACAATCTTGTTTATGCAGAACCTGTTTGCTTTGGTGTAAACCTACCACCATCATGGGGTGGTCAATATAGGACAAGACAAAACACTGTTGCTGGCTTTCCAGAACTTATTGGTAAGGAACTTGAGCAATATGTTATACAACAACTAAGGAGGAGTATCTGATGGCAGCTACAGATTTGAACACAGTCAGGGCAACTATTGAGAAACGTCTGAATGATGAATTTAGAATAGGGCCATCTATACCTTTGGTTTTTAATAATGTCCCATTTGATGCCTCTACTGTCGATCAATATATACAATGTATTACTAGCTTTGGAGCAAGTGAATACCTTACACAGCAAGCACCTAATTCAGCTACCACCGCCACAAATCTTGTTGTGGGTCTTATTACTTTTAATATCTATACAAAGCAAGGAATAGGGGCAGGCGAAAATTTTGACATTGGCAAAAGACTTAGAGATTTATTTAACAGAATCACAGTTTCTGATGTGCGCTTTGACCCGCCAGTAGGGCCTGAGATATTACAATCAAGTCCAGAAGGTAAATTTCAGACACAGATTAGAATAACATTTGAATTATATGAGGCACTTACACCATGATTAAAGTTACAGATGAAATGCTTGACGCTATTGAAGCTGTCAAAGGCAGAAGAGATCCAAAATACTGGGATCCTCAATGCAGACGATATATGGAAAGTCAAAAAGCAAAAGCTGTAAAAAAACCAAAAAAAGGTTAATATAATTATAAATATTTCTTTTTATTATTATGGCTGCTGTAAAAGGTGATGTTGGGCAAGTCAAATTTGATGATGGCGGCTCTTCAGTTAACCCAGTATTAGGCACTAGAGAATGGTCTATGTCTATTTCTAAAGATACCCAAGAAACAACTGTTCAAGGTGACACTTTCAAATCTTTTGTTGGTGGACTTATCGAAGGTGAGGGATCTGCTGTTCTTCAATATGACAACGCTGCCTCTGGAGAGACTGCTACTTTTATGGACGGCATCTTAACTACTGGCGACCCTGCAACAGCATCTTTTGAGCTTTTCCCTGATAGTGCAAGCGGAACTAAGAAAATTAGTTTTAGCGGCCTTATAACAAACTTTGAGCAGGGTTCAGCTTTAGGTGATGTCAGCACAATCAACATTACATTCAAGCCATCTGGCACAATTCTATCAGAAATTTAAAAAGTAAAATTCTTCGCATTTATTTATGGCAACTAAAAGAACCGCAGACATACTGCTTGGGGCGTTTCAAGATGAAATGGTCACTAGAAGAAAGTTTGATGTAAAAAATTCAAAAGATGAAGTCATTATGACTTTATATTTTAAACCTATTACAAGATACGCAAGAGTTAAGGCACAACAATTAGCTGGCCCAAATGCTGATGCTTTAGTCGTATCTACTCAACTACTTTGTCAAATGGCAGAGAAAGAAGATGGAACTCTTGCTTTTGATATGTCAGATGCTCCTATGATGCAGAGGCAGCTTCCAGAAAAAGTGTTAAATGACCTTGAGTTGTTTTTAAATGAAATAGAATTAGATATTGATACAGCAAAAAAAGAATAAAAGGGGATACTTGGCTTAGGTTTGAGTTTTTCCTAGCAACAGAACTTGGTAAGACAGTGCAAGAACTCAGAATGGGTATGACTGAGGCAGAGCTTATTTATTGGGCTGGGTACTATGAGATTAAAACTGACGAAGAAAAACAAGCGTTGCAACGACAAAAACGCAATTCAAGGTAATATAGAGTAAAGGTTTTTTTATTTGTGGCAGAGGCAGTCGTTAGGTTAAGAGTTGATGCCAGCGGTGCGACTAGGGCGTTAAATGGTGTCCAGAATCAGACTAATAAATTACAGAACTCATTTAATGGCTTAAGAACCGCCATTGCTGCGACTGGTATAGTTTTAATCGGTAGGCAAGCGGTAAATACATCAGCAAATTTTGAAAAGCTTAGAGTAAGACTGGGATTGCTTACAAAAGAGAGTGGTAGTTTTGGTAAGTCATTAAAGATTGCTACAGATGCACAGAAAGCCTTTGGATTAAGTGCAACTGAAGCTCTTGAGGGCGTTACAGATATTACAGCAAGATTAGCTCCACTTGGAACATCAGTTGAAGATATAAGGACTGTATTCTTTGGCTTTAATACGGCTGCAAAATTAGCTGGATCATCTGCACAAGAATCATCAAACGCATTTAGGCAACTAGCTCAGGCTCTTGGCTCAGGAAGGCTAGCTGGTGATGAATTTAGGAGTGTTTCAGAACAAGTACCAACTGTTTTAGCTCCTATTGCTGCTGAACTTGGTGTGACTATTGGAGAACTAAAAAAATTAGCTGCTGAAGGTAAATTAACAAGTGATGTTGTCCTTAGAGCTTTAGGAAAAGTTGGAAATGAAGGCAGTGGGTTTTTAAAGGAATTGTTAAAAAACGATCCTACTCAAGTATTTAAAAACTTTAGTAATGCAACAGAAGATCTTTCAAGAGCTTTTGGAGATCAACTAAGACCAGCAGTTGAAGGTATTACAAAGTTATTAACTGAATTAATTATAAAAACAACTGAGCTTGTTAATTCACCTATAGGACAAACTGCTTTAATATTTGCTGCAATCGCCACCGCAGCCAAAGGTGTGGCAGTTGCTTTGCCTTTAGTCACTGCTGCTTTAATTAAATTAGCCGCTGCTGGTGGTCTTGCTACAGTCGCACTTAACGCATTGCCTTTTGTTGCAATCATAGGTCTTATTGGTGGATTTACGACTGCGTTAATAAAAGCAAAAAGAGAACAAGATAATTTTAACAAAGCAGTTAAAGAAGGTGATGAACAATTATTAAAAAGTCAATTTAATAAATTATTTATTGAAAGACAAAAACTTTTAAAAAGATTAGCCACAGCACAAGATACCAATAACAAAAGAGCTATAGCTTCACTTAAAAAACAACTGCAAATTAATCAAGAAATGATAGATCCAATTAAAGAAAAGCTAGATGAAGAAAGAAAAATAACAGCAGAGATAGATAAACAAAATAAAAAGAAAAAAGAACAAGAACAGATTGATAAAAAAAATCAAGAGGCGGCAGAAAAACTCAAACAAAAAATGACTGAAATAGGTGAAGAAATTGAAAGCAGCATAAAAAATAATTTAAGAGACGCTATAACTGGTGCGCAATCATTTGGTGAGGCCATGACAAGAGTGTTAAATAAAATTAGAGACAAACTTATTGACCAACAGCTAGATAAGCTTTTAAGTGGTTTTGGAAATGCTTTTACTGGTGGAGAGAAAAAAGGTTTGGGAGGTTTTCTTGGTGGATTGTTAGGAGGTATTTTTAAAAGAGAAAATGGTGGCCCTGTAAAAGCTGGCCAGCCTTATATAGTTGGAGAACGTCAACCTGAATTATTTGTACCTCGCACATCTGGAACAATTTTACCTTCAGTTCCTAGAGGTAGAGAAGGTAATACCACTAATAACATGATTACAGTAAACGTAGATGCTTCTGGTAGTTCTGTTCAAGGAAATGGATCAGAGGCCGATCAACTGGGATCTTTAATTGCTGGTGTTGTACAAGCAACTATAATTGATGAACAAAGGGCTGGAGGTTTATTAAATAGATAATGGCTACATTTCCATCAATACAGCCAACTTATGGCACAAGAAAAACAAGTAAACCAAAAATAAGGGTTACACAGCTTGGTGATGGTTATGAGTTCAGGGCTTTGTATGGCCTTCCATTATCTCAAGACCCTAAAGTATATGATTTAACTTTTAACGTGTCTGAAACTAATGCAGATGTCATTGAAGCGTTTTTAAGAAGCAGAGTGGCAGATCAGGCAAGCTTTACTTTTACTCCACCAGCAGAAGGATTTAGTGGAAGATCAGGCCAGTTTGTACAGTCTAATGGAAGTGGAGGGGCTGGAACTCTTGTTACAATCACTTCAGCAAATCATGGCGTTGCGATAGGAGATGTTTTGACAATAGATTTTAGCTCTGGAGTTACTGATGGAGATTATGTTGTAAAAACTTCCTCAAATCAAAACACATTTACTGTTACTTCTACTACTGCTGATGCTGCTTTAGTCACAAATGCAACAAACTTAACTTTTTCATTATCAGGTGCTGGGAAATATGTTTGTGATTCTTGGACAAAAACAATACCTTATCTTAACAGAGCAATAATTAATTGTAGTTTTCGTGAGGTATTTGAACCGTAAATGACAAATTATTTTAAATCTACTGATTATGTAAATCCTACTTCTGAGCTTCAACAGCTTACAAATAAATCAATTCTTGAATTTTTTTCAGTTGAATTAAAACCTGATATTCACTATACAAAGGTAGCTAAAACAGGACAATATGTACAAAGTGGAACAACAATAACTATAACTTTAAATTCACATGGATTTTCTGCTGGATTAATTTTAAGTTTAAAGTTTGTTACTGGTGGTGCTATTGATGGAATTTATACTATAAAAACAGTTGCTACAAATACTTTTACAGTTACAGCTATTAATTCTGCAACAATAACTGGAACTCACAATGTCACTTTTAATGTAAATTCGACAATTTCTGATCCTACTGTATATCTATTTCATAGCGGTAATAACATGAAAGATAGTTTTGATATTGTATGGCAATCTAATACATACAGTAGGATGCCTTGTAGTGCAGATGGATTTAAATATTCTGGCAAAGGAAAGTTGCCAAGACCAACTCTAACTCTTTCTAATTTATTAGGAACAATAACGGCAATATTACAACTTACAAATCAAACAACTGCATTTTCTGATTTAGCAGGTGCAAAAGTTATAAGGCGTAGAGCATTGAGTCAAGATCTTGATGAAATAAATTTTCCATCTAATGTCAATCCATATAAAAACGGTACTGTTGATCCTTCAGCAGAGTTACCACGAGAGGTTTATTTTATTGAAAGAAAAACTGTTGAAAATTTCAACATTGTTCAATTTGAGCTTGTAAGTTCTTTTGATCTGTTTGGTATAACCGCACCTAAAAAACTGGTTACTAAAAAGGATTTTGCTGGTGTAGGCAGATTTGTTAATTTTTAATTATGACTTGGAAAGAAAGTTTTATACAATATGCAAAAAAAAAAGCACCAGAAGAAGCTTGTGGTTTGCTGGCAATAATTAAGGGTAAAGAAACCTTTTGGCCTTGTAAAAATTTAGCAAAGGGTAAATTTGAATTTTTTATTCTTGACCCTGATGATTGGGCAGAATGTGAAGATACAGGAGAAGTTATTGGTGTAATTCATAGTCATCCTAAAGGGGCTGCAACACCATCAGATACAGACAGAGCCGCTTGTGAACATCTTGGGTTTCCATATTACATTTACAGTATTGAATACGCCCACTGGGAATCGTTTGAGCCTTCAGGCTGGAAAGCACCTTCACTTATTGGTCGTAAGTTTATCTGGGGAAAATATGATTGTTGGTCTATAGTAACAGATTGGCTTAAAGAAAATAAAAATATAAATATAAAATATTGGGAAAGACCAAAACGAATCAAAGATTTTAGAAATAATCCAGAATTTGAATTTGCTTTACCAAAACTAAATTTTATAAAACAATCTAATAATAAAGATATAAAAATTGGGGATGTTTTACTTTTTCAATCTGTCACAGGTAATTTAGATCATGTCGCTGTTTATATTGGTGATAACATGATATTGAATCATAATATAAGAGCTTTGAGTTGCAGAGAACTTTTTGATTTAAAATATCAGCAGGCATTAAGAGGAGTTTATAGATATGCAGCTTAAAAAAATAAAAGTTTATGGAAAATTAAGACAATTTTTAGGAAAGTCATATTTTATGGCTGCGGTGAAGTCTCCACAGCAAGCTATGAGTTTTTTAATTGCAAATTTTGAGGGTGTGCAAAAACATATGAATGATCAAATTTATAAAATCAAAATGGGTGGAAAAGTAATTACAGAAGAATATTTATCAATGTCTGGTCAGGGTGATATTCAAATTATTCCAGTTGCAACAGGATCTTTGGAATTTGTTGTTGGCACACTATTAGTTGGTGGTGGTGCTTCTGCTGTTGGAGCTGTTGTTGGAGGTGTCGCAGGTGCCATTGTTACCGCTGCATTAACAAGTTATGGTACTAATTTGATAGTTGAAGGTGTTGTAGATTTATTATCACCACAAAATCCAATACCTGATACTTCAAGTGTTAGTGATATTGACCCAAGAATAAGAGGTTCATATTCTTTCAGTGGTATTCAAAACGTAAGTTCTAGCGGTGTTCCAATACCAATTATTTATGGTTTAGTATATAGTGGCTCAATTATAATAAGCTCAGGGACAGATTCTACAACCATTGTTAAAAGTATCACCTAATGCCAAGACTAGTTGACGACCAATTATTTGGGACTGATAGAAAAGTTGTTGATCCTGACTTAATAAAAGGGGGGTTGCGAAGTAAACAATTTGCAACTGTTTTAGATTTATTAGGTTATGGAGAAATAGATTCAATCTTTGATGTTGGTGGTTCTGGTACTAATACCTTTAAAAAAAGTGTTTTTCTTGATGGAACTCCCTTGCAAGATGTTAATGGTAATGAAAATTTTCCTGATGTAGAAATTTTTTTCAAAAATGGAGCATCAAATCAGACAGCATTACAGGAAATAAATGCAATAGAAAATACAATCCCTGTAGGTGTAGAAGTAACAAAAGCAGCTTCAGTAACTAGATCAATTACTGATACCAATGTTGACAAAGTAAGAGTTAGCATACAAGTACCAAGTTTATCAAGAGTTGCAGATGATGGCGCAGTTAAGGGTACTAATGTACGTGTAGCAATACGGATTACAGAAGATGATGGCACAGTTCATAATGTAATAACAAATAACAATACAAAAGATGACGATGGTTTGATATCAGGTAAAGCTTTAAGTCCTTATGTCAAAGATTATGAAATAAAATTCACAAAAACTATGAGTTTTCCAGTTTCTATAACTGTTATTAGAGATACACCAGATAGTACAAGTTTAAGACTAGCAAATAAAACAAATTGGTTATCTTTTACAGAAATAAATACAGACACAAGTGCATATCAGGGGTTTGCCTACGTTGGAATTAGATTTAATGCTCAATCTTTTCAAAGCTATCCCAAGCGGATGTATAGGGTTAAGGGAACCAAAATTCTCATACCAGATGGCACCTCAGTTGATGGAGACAATGGAAGAATTATTTACCCTGATAATTATGTTTTTGATGGTACTTTTAAAACTAATAAAGAGTGGTGTTCTGATCCAGCTTGGATTTTATATGACCTTTTAACAACAGATAAAGGATTTGGTGGTGCAGATGGAATAATTGATGCTGACACGTTAGATGTATTTAGTTTTTATTCTGCAAGTAAATATGCAAGTAAAGAAATAACAGATCCAATTACAGGAACAACGGAGCCAAGATTTAGTTGCAATGTAATTATTAATCAAAAAAATGATGCTTATACGTTAATTAATGATTTATGTTCTGTTATGAACGCAATGCCGTTTTATAGTAATGGTAGCTTGCAAATATCTCAAGACAGGCCAACTAATACTGCAACAAATACATCTGATGCACAATATATTTTTAACAACTCAAATATTACAGAAGAAGGTTTTACTTATTCAGGAGTAGGGCAAAGAACTAAATATACAGAAGTTGAAGTTGCATTTTTTAATAATGATACACAAACACTAGATTATGAGCTGATAACAGCAAGTGATATTACAGTTTTATCTGATGCAATAACAAAATTTGGAAGAACGAGAAAAACTATAAAAGCTTTTGCCTGTACTTCAAGAGGTCAAGCAAATAGATTAGGTCGTTGGTTTTTATATTCTAATTTAAAAGAATCTGAAGTTGTTTCTTTTACAACTACATTAGAAGCTGGTGTTTTTGTAAGACCTTCTATGATTATAGGTATTGCAGACTCTTTAAGAGCTGGGGTTCGTAGGGGTGGAAGAATTAAATCTGTCACTAACTTAACAACTATTGTTGTAGATGATGCAAACAATACTGATTTAGCAGATACAAATGGAGCTTCTATCTCTATAATCATGCCAACTGCTAATACTAACGGAGAAATAGTAGAGACAAGAAATATAGATTCTGTTAACGGCTCAGTTATCACTGTTTCATCTGCATTTTCAACAGCACCTAATGTCAATTCAATTTATGCAATAAGAAATACATCTGTCGAATTTCAAATTTATCGTGTTATTTCAATAGAGGAAAAAAATCAATCTGAGTATTCAATAACAGCGATTATTCATGACACAAACAAATATGCACAGGTAGAAGATCCTACAGTTGCGGCAGATCCAAGAGTAATAACTACTTTAATTGATACAAAACCAGCACCTAGTAATGCTAGTGCAAGTGAACAAATTGTAGTATTACAAAATAGAGCAGTGTCAGTGATTACTGTTTCTTGGGAACCAGTTATAGGAGTTAAAGAATATTTAATAGAATATCAATTTGAAAATGATAATGTTGAAAAAGCAAGAGTAGCAAAACCTACCTTTGAACTTTTTGAGTCTGAACTCGGTTCATACACCTTTGCTATAAAATCATATAATGCTTTAGGAAAACTTAGTTCAAACACAACAACTGTCTCTTTTAAAGCAGAAGGAAAAACTGCTTTACCAAGTGATGTACAAAATTTAAAAATAGAAACTATTTCAAATGAGTTAGTTAGATTACGTTTTGATAAATCTACAGATGTTGATGTTGTCCACGGTGGAACCATTGTTATTAGGGCTAGTAATTTAACTGATGGTACAGGTACATTTAGTGATGCTACAACATTAAAAGAAATAAGTGGTAATGTCACAGAAGTTGATGTTCCAAATATAGGCTCTGGTGAATACATTGTTAAATTTAAAGATGATGGTGGAAGGTTAAGTTCTGGTGAAACTTCGATTATTTATAACAGTCCTGACCCATTTCCTAAATTAAGTGCCTTTGTAGATCGTGAAGATACTGACAGTCCAGCTTTTGCTGGCACAAAAACTAACTGTTCATTTAGCTCTTCAAAAAGTGCGTTAGTACTTGATTCAACAACAGGTAATTATTTATTTGCTGGTACTTTAGATTTAGGAAACAAACAACCATTAAGCTTAAAAAGGCACCTAATCACAGAGGGATTTTATTCAAGTAGTGATTTTGATGATAGAACAGCATTAATTGACACATGGACAAGTTTTGATCAGATCACTGCAATTGATGTAGATGCCGAACTACTTGTAGCCACTACCGATTTAGATCCAGATACTTCTACTGCTGGTACTTATACAATTAATGATGGATCAGGTGGGTCGGGTACAATAATTACTATTACAAAATCCTCTCATGGATATTCTGTCGGCAGTTTTGTAACTGTTGATTTTACTTCTGGTACTGGCGTTGATGGTGATTACCAAATAATTTCAAAAACAACTGATACTTTTACACTTACTTCTGCTACTTCTTTATCTACAAGTGGAAACTGTAATTATTCAGCAGATTTTTCACAATATAATTCTTTTGTTAGAGGGTCATTTGTTGCAAGAGGTTTTAAATTTAAACTTGAAATGGAAACACAAGACCCAGCACAATCTATAGCAATTAAACAATTAGGATATACAGCAGAATTGGCAAGCAGAACAGAAACAAGTCTTGGTAATGCAGGGGCTACTAATGGTGTTTTTGCCTCTGGAACATCTACTAAATCTGTATCATTTACTAATAGTTTTTTTACAGGGCAAGCTAATACAAGTGTTGCTGCAAATTCCGTTAAACCTTCAATAGGTATTACTATTGAAAATGCACAGTCAGGAGATTTCTTTACTCTATCAAATATAACTGGAACAGGTTTTGATATTGATATAAAAAATGGTTCAAGCAATGTAAACAGAAATTTTAAATATACTGCAACAGGTTTTGGGCGTGGCAGTTAAATTTAATGTAATATATGTCTAAAGAACTTGTTTAAAAATGGCACAGCATGATTATGTTATAGATGATGGGACAGGTGCTGCTGTTAGAACAGATTTAAATGGAGTTTTTCAAGCCGTTCTTACAAATAATTCAGGCGATTCTATACCAGCAACACCAACAACTGGTGTTAATCATTATCAATGGTATGCAAACACAAGTACAGGATTTTTGTCATATAAAGATGGTAGCGGCAATAATCAAGCTGCAAATTATTTTAATCTTGCAAAATTAACAGGTGGTCTTAACGTAGATCAACCAAGTGATTTCAACGGTGATGTAGTTTTTAACGGTACACATTCTTCAGGTGCATACAAAATTACTTTTGATGCTGATAATACAAATGGGTTTGGAGCTTTAATATTTAATGATTTTACAAGACTAAGTATTGGTACGGGTCAAGATATGATTATCACACACGTTGTAGGAGTTAATGCACTCACTTCTAACACAGACTCCCCTATTCTGATTCAAACAAAAAAAGCTAATAGCTATTCTTACAATTTTAGAGTAGAAACTAATAGATCAGATGGTTCTGGTAATGACACTGCTTACGAGGCAATACAAGATGGTGGTCAAATTTTATACTTCGATAATTCTGAAAAAATGCGAACCACAACAAATGGAATTACGGTTACTGGAGCAGTTACAACACAGGATATAAATATGTCTAACCTTAGCTCATTACCTAATGAGGTTGATAACACACAAGGTAGCTGGTCAATACAGGAGGGCGCTTCTGATTTGTTCTTAATAAATAGAGTTAGTGGTAAAAAATATAAATTTAATCTTACTGAGGTAACATAAGCTATCCTTAAGATAGTTGGTAGTTTATTATGGCAATTATAGCTGGCACTTATGACTTTACTGTTCAAAAAAGAGCAGATCACACAGAGTCTATAAGACTTACTGATGGAAATGATAATGCTGTAAATTTAACAGGATTTACTATTGCGGCTCAGGTTTGGAATAAAGAAAGAACTGGTAAATTTGCAGATTTTACAATTTCTTATACAAACAGGACAAATGGTGAATTTACAATGAGTTTAACCCATATACAGACATCTCAATTTACGGCAAATGAATTGTCTTATGACGTTTTAATTTTAAATACTGTCGGCAAGCGAGAATATTATTTAGAGGGTAATATATTTGTAAGCGAAGGCTACACTACAATATGAGCAACATTAACATCACTCAAAATAAAAATACAGTTACTGTAAATGGTGAGACTAGGGTTGTCACTGTAAAAACGGCAGGGCCACAGGGTACTTTTACTGATGGAAATCTAGGTGATGTAACTGTATCTAGCAATGGTACAAATATTGTTGTTAATTCTGGTGCGATTAATAATGCAAAGGTAGCTAGTAACGCTGCTATTGCAGGTACAAAAATTAGTCCTGACTTTGGATCTCAAAATATTACTACAACTGGAAATTTAACTTTAAGTTCTACTTCTCCAAGTATTCTTCTTACAGAAGGAGATGCAAACCCTGATTATATAATAAAATCTCAAGGTGGAATTTTTAAAGTTCGTGACCAAACAAATGGTGTTGATAGAATTTCAGTAAATACTGATGGTCATGTTGATGTAGCTGGCAACCTAGATGTTGGTGCAGGTGTTGATATAACAGGTGATTTGACAGTAAGTGGAAACATGACCGTTTCTGGAACGACCACAACGATTGATACGACTACACTTACAGTTGAAGATAAAAATATTGAATTAGGCAAGGTATCAACTCCTACCGATACTACTGCTGATGGTGGTGGTATTACATTAAAGGGTGCTACAGATAAGACATTTAATTGGATTGATGCAACCGATAGCTGGACAAGTAGTGAGCATATTGCATTACCTGATAATAAAAAGCTACAACTCGGTGCTAGTCAAGATTTACAGATATCACACAATTCTGCTAGTTCAAAAAACTTTATATCTACCATTGGTAATAATGACTTAATAATTACAGGTCGAAGAACTGATATAAAAAATGATACCAATAATGAAACTCTTGCTTCATTTATAAGAAACGAGGACGTAGAACTGTACTACGACAACGTAAAGCGACTAGAGACCCAAACTAATGGCACAAGAATTTATGACAGTCTTGGTATAGGTGCTGATTCAACCACTACAGCATTGCTTAATCTAAGAACACCAGATGGATCAAGTGGTAACAATACAACAAAAAAAGGAATTATTATAAGAGATGGTGCGTTTTCTGATGGTGAATTAATTGATTGTCGAGATAGTGCAGGAAATACATTTTTTAGTGTTGATGGCAGTTTAAATGTAAATCTTGCTGACAACCACAGGTTACAGCTTGGAGATTCTCAAGATTTTGATCTTTATCATACTGGGACAGATTCGATTATTAATAATAATACTAATATCCTTAGAGTTCGTAGTAATCACCTATTATTAAGCGAAACAGATAATAGAAGATATTTACAAGGTAATTCAGGTGTCGTAGAACTCTTTTATGACAACAATAAAAAATTCGAGACAACTTCAACTGGTATAACTGCAAGCGGTACACAGCATTTATTTACATCTGGAACGTCAGGAAATTGTGAGTTAATAATTCAAGCTGATTCAGATAATAATAATGAGAACGACAATCCTAAACTTATTTTTAGGCAAGATGGAAGTCTTAATCTTAGTGCTATCGGTCACAATTTTACAGGTTCTGATGCTTCTGGTAATAAATTATTTATTGCAAATTGTGTAAGTTTTGGAGGAATAGAATTTTATACTGGTGATACAGCAGATAACTATACTAACGGAGTAAAAAGACTAGAAATAACCGCTGACGGCAACGTACAAATACCTGATAATGGAAAATTACAACTTGGTGCGTCCCAAGACTTAGAGCTATTTCATGATGGAAGCCACTCTCGGATAAAAGATGTTGGAACTGGAAATCTTTTTATTCATGCAACAAATTTTGGAATACTTAACGCTGCTAACACTAAAAATTACCTAATAGCATCTGATGGTGGGGCATTATCAATTTACTACGATGGAAGTAAAAAGTTAGAAACAACTTCAACTGGCGTTACTGTTACTGGTGTAGGTAGTATTGATAATTCTTCAAGTACTGCTGGTATAGGTCTTGAAATAAAAAATAGTTCAACATCAGCATTTTCAACATCAGAAAATTTAGAAGGTACTACAAATGGAAAACTTACACCTTTAGTATTAAGAAATCTTGGTAATGCTCCAAATGCCGAGACATACTTAGGGTTTGATGCAGGCGCATCATCAAAAGCACAATGGAATTTAGGTATAAGAAAAACTTCTGCTTTATCAGGTGATTTTATATTTAATACTAGAACTGGATCGTCAACATCCGCAGAACGTTTGCGTATAACTTCAAATGGAAACGTAGGTATAGGTACAACAAGTCCAAGTTCACCTTTATCAATAAAAGGTAATGGACAGCTTATATCTCTTATCAAAAGTGCTAATACTAATAATAACGGAATACTTTTTCAAGATTCTACACCAAGTAACAAAGCTGCCATATGGCATTATGGTTCAGATGACGCATTAGTTTTTTGGTCTGGTGGCTCTTCAGAACGTATGCGTATAGATTCGTCTGGGAACGTAGGTATAGGTAAAACAAATCCCAGTACAAAGTTAGATGTTGATGGTGACGCAACCATAAACTCAATCACTGTTGGTAAAGGTGCAAACTCTGTTACTGGTAACACTGTTCTTGGAGAAAATGCTTTAGATGCTGCTGTTACTGGTGGGCTCAACACAGCAATAGGTAATACGGCTTTAACAGCGAACACATCTGGAGTGCAAAATACTGCTGTTGGTGCTTTAGCTATGGATGCTAATACAACAGGTAGTTATAATTCTGCTTTAGGACTTAGTGCTTTAGGATCTAATACTTCAGGAAGTTATAACACTGCTACAGGTCATAACTCGTTAGCACTAAATACAACTGGATCGTTCAATACAGCAATGGGTGTAGATGCTTTAAACGCAAATACTACTGGAACTGAAAATACAGCGGTAGGTCGTTTATCTCTAGCAGCAAACACCACTGGAGTTAAAAACACAGCAGTTGGTAAAGAAGCTTTAGACACTAATACAACAGGAGGCAGTAATACTGCTGTTGGATATAAAGCGTTAACTGCAAATACAACTGCTAGCAATAATGTAGCTGTCGGTCTTAACTCTATGTTGTCAAACACAACTGGAACAGATAATACAGCCGTAGGAACTCAAGCTTTAGATGCTAATACTACTGCAAGTAACAATACTGCTGTAGGTCGTAGGTCATTAACTACAAACACAACAGGTAGTGAAAATACTGCTGTTGGAGTAGATTCTTTAAGATTCCAAACAACTGGAACTAGCAATACCGCTATCGGTTATACCAGTTTAAATGGGAACACAACTGGTAGCAGCAACACTGGTGTCGGTCAATCTACATTAAAAGTAAATACTTCAGGTGATAATAATACTGCTGTTGGTCGTAATTCTTTAGCAGCAAACACAACTGGAACTTCAAACGTAGCTGTAGGAGCTTATGCTTTAGATGCTAATACCACAGCAAACAGTAATACTGCTGTTGGGTATGCTGCTTTAGGAGCTGCGAATACTGGTGCTAATAACACTGCTATTGGAGATTCTGCATTAACATCATTAACCTCTGCCACTAGTAATGTTGCAGTAGGACATGATGCTTTAAGAACTAATACAACGGGTAATACTCAAGTTGCTATTGGAGATAGTG
>VTLG01014868.1_pt1 | contig 23521 bp, 33 predicted proteins | sample 4694571 | NCBI WGS metagenome assembly VTLG01 (sample SAMN12604809, study PRJNA352737) | marine metagenome | biome: ENVO:00000447; feature: ENVO:00000209|ENVO:00000569|ENVO:01000036; material: ENVO:00002151; isolation source: viral sequences binned using virsorter ...
CTTCTGAAGTGTGGGTTGGTGCCACTCTTTTTGATAGGCTGTATTGCTGCACGTGCATCCATGAGCAGCTTGATAATATTTGTTTTAGTTTTTGTAGTCATTTGGTTCTCCTTTTTCATTTGCGTTTTTTTTACTCTTTGTTTTCTATTAATGTTTACAAATTCATTTGCATCTGGAAATATTGATGCTTCTGTCATTTCGTTCTCCTTGTTATTCTAAGATGTCCGCGCTTGTCACGCTTGACGGTGAGTTGGTCGCAGAAAACTTCTCGTTCGTTATCACCGACCATTTGCTTGAGATCTTTCTCAGCATTCTTGAAGACTTTGTTTTGTTCATATCCGTGGATGTAGGTAACGGCTGCGTCAACGAATTGATTATCGGTTGATGCATCTCGTGTGACCATTTCATCCAACGCAATGGATAGTCTTGATACTGTGGGTGTTTCAATGCCAACAGGCTGTTCATCGCGTACAACGTAACCCCAGAAGTCAGACACCACTGCCCACATAGAATTGAAATACTCTTCGTCATAAGCGACATGCACACACTCCCAGTTACTGTTACCAAATATTACAGATAGATACGCACCTTCTGCTTTTGCCATGTGACAGTACAGCTGTATTTGTGGCATGTATCTATCCAACATCTTATCCATATTATAGAAGTTGTTGGTATGTTTAGCTTCAATAATATTTCTTTCACCTTGTATAGCACCATCGATTGTAGCTTTGACTGGCACTGTTCCAACAGTCCCAGTAAACTCACGTTGATGTGCAACAACAGCTTTTGCTTCGTGCATTGCAAACCATTTGAGATTGAAGTTCTCGGTATGATTGCCAAGCTGAACAGGTAAGTTGTGTAGTAAAGACTCTGGTTCTTCACGACCTGTCTTTACTTTCCATAGTTCTAGCCAATGGCCTTCCATGATTTTGGTGCAGTCACTGCCACCAATGAAACCTTTGCGTTCCATGTTACGTTCTCCATTTATTATTTTTGTTTTGTTACCCTACCACAAACGATAGGGTAACAGTTTGTGACGTTACGTCACTTCTTTTAGTTTTTCATGTTTGTTTATCATATCAAGAAGCATAAGATCAGCAACATTCGGGCTGTATGTAGCTCGAAGCATGTGAGCATATGCATTCCGATGGGGGTCGAGATCACTCTCCTTAATTAGATTTTGTTCAATCATTTCAATAGCTTCTCGACCCCATAGATAATTATGGCCGACTTCTTCGCGCTCGAGGATACGCTGCGCCATAATTTCTAAGGTTTTGGGAGACCACTTTTTACTGGCCTCCCTTTGTTTCTTTCTATCTTCTGCATAGATTTCTCGTGATGAGCGGTCTAAACTTTTAGACCACACATCATCTTGTACAGCACGACCAATAGGTTTCATTGTGCAATCCAATACTCTTTAACTTTTTTACCGCTTTCGACCTCAATGAATTGACTGTCGATAACACAACCAGCTTGCTTGAGATCAGATATTCTTGACGCTAAACGAAAACATTTAAACCTTTCTAATGCTTCGATTGCTGTGATGGTATGGCCATCTTCAAGATGTTTCCTGATTAGTTTGTTCTGAGATTCCATTGTTGTTCTCCATTAGTTGTTTGAATTGATCACCAGTCATTATGACCAGTGTTTGCGGAGTTCCTCTCCGTCTTTTATAAAAGGCAATGTCCCTGCCTTCTAATACTTTGAAGGGGCTAGGGAAGTTAGATGTATCCCTATACTTTACCTCACCTACCAATCGTTGTCCATTGATGTCGAGGTGGATGTCCCCTGAATACTCGCCTCCCAAACTTCCTGAGAGGGGGACGCGTTTCGCTTTGATCGACGCTTTGATTTTGTTGAGCCAATCGACAAACCACTTTTCGTGGTATGTTCCTTTTGATTTGTTACGGTTTGCCATCTGTCCTCCTCATAACAATGGAGGCACACATACCAGTGCTTCTCCATTGTTCTTTGGCTGTTGTTCTTTAAAATAGCAACAAACCAATTTGTTTTTGTTTCGCAAGCAATACAAATGATTGTTCCTTTAGTCTTCTTCACTTACAAAACCTAAACCTTGGCAGTCAAAACAAACCTCGACTCCAGTATCAATGAAGCCGATATCATTGTTTACACCATGAGGTATGGGTACATCATACTCGATGTACCCAGAGCCATCACATTCCTTACAAGTTTTAGTAGGGTATGTCGTCATAGAGATTCTCCTGACCTTGCATGTATCGTTCTTCCCAGTTCTTGGTAGCACGTTCTACAAATTTGTCACGATTAAATCTTGGGTTAGTTCTTTTGAGTTCATCAGCTACTTGCTCGATGCCAGTAGCCCAGCTCATGTGCGGCATAATATAATCTGCAATGAACTCAAAGTCTCTGCGTGTAAAGTTAGGTGTTGATCTTCTCATTAGTCCATCCTCACTGCATAATGTTCTGAGCCAGTTGGTATGCCCATGACTGAGTAGGGATAGAAGTAAACAGTACCTTCTCTAGTTTCCCACTGCATGTATGGATACATTGGCTCGTCCTCTGGGTATCGATAGACACCTTCGGCATCTATCTCTCCACCAAGAGGTCGATCCTTTACTGACATGCCAGCACGTTGCATGTATGAATTATCAAGATGATCTATGAGTGTCTCATCAATACCCATTGAGTATCGAAGGTTCCACTCCATGACCCAGAGTGGAACGAAGCCACCCCAAGCCATCATGTCATCTGTTGTCATGTCGTATCGTTTCTTATCGAAAGTAATTTTCATTGCGTTCTCCTTAGTCTATTGTTGAAGTGATAGTGATATTGTATCGAACATAATCACAGATGATATCTTCGATTTCACCAGTGTACTTGTGAATATCAAAGTTTGACGAATCATTGATTTCAGACTCTTTGAAACCATCAAGCTTGTCATCAATCATCTTTTCGATTTGTGGTGTTAGCATCTCGAATAGCACTACTGCTAGTCGTGATTCTCTTTCAGTTAGTATATTATCCATTACGTTCTCCTTTGGATTTGTTTTTAGTTGAATGGTGGCATCTTTTATGCCGAGTGTAAAGCTATAGCTCAGGTAAGTAGATCTTAACACGAGCTATGGCTCGTAACGTGACCATGCGCCAGCTTCGCTGGCATAGCATGGCACTCTATTTTTCTAAGCAAAGAAAAAGGGTAGAGCCGTGTGACTCTACCCTGTTAGTTAAGAAGCTTTCTTCTTCTTCTTGACTGGCTCTACGAGGTCGTTTGCTACCTCTTGCGTGATGCCTAGAGCTGCGTCCATATCCAGAATCTCTTGAGGTATGTCGACCTCAGTAGAAGGTACGTTCTGAGTGTTGTATGCGTAACCAACAGGCGCACCGTATGGTGTGTACCATTCTCCTTGGTCGGCATACCAAAGATCTTGTAGATCTTTGTACATCTCATCAAGAGCTTCATGTTTGAAAGTAGCCGCTTGTGATGCCCCGTGAGATCCGCGTATACGGTTTAGTGCGATCTCTGTGCCATCGTACATTGCACGATCTGCCACATAGCGGCTCTTCTTGTTCTGGGCGTTGATCTCAGAATCGATGCCATTCTTGCCACCAAATCGTAGGAAGTACAGTCCATCGAGAAGCTTTTCCATCAGTACCTTACGTGCGAATGTCATCTCATCATGTGGCAAGAAGTCCTTCGATTCGTAATCATAACGGTCATACTCAAAGCTTAGTTCTTTAATCATAGTTGCGATAGTCATAATAAATCTCCTTTTAGTTTCTATCGTTCATACACAGTCTTTTGTGTATAGGGATTATCAAGGCTAACGAATCTGATTAATGCAGGGATCGCTAGACCAGCCGTGCTGGCGAACGGCTCGTAACGTCATCTTGTATGACGTAACGAACGGATCGTCCTTGCATTAATCTGATACGTAAGCCCAACTGGAAGTTATCATTAGAAGTCATGTGTGTGAGAGATAGATGCATGATCACTGAGTGTGTCTATCCCCTGACACTGTAGCTCACTACGGTGGCCGATGGGACAAACGATGCTTGCCTAAGCAAGATCGTCACCCCATCGAGCCGCCTAAGCTAGATATAGATGGGATAGACCCATCGAAGGGATCATCGTGTCTGCACTCCTTAGCGAGTGCAGAGTGTGCAGACACTTGGTGAATTAGGTGTCAATCACCTAATTAACCAAAGAACCCAACGTCACAATAAATGTGACGCTACGTAACAGCTTGACAGCTGTACCAGTTTTGGTGTCGAAATGGGGGGAGAGAGGGAGAGGGGGGGTCAACGAAAGGATACAATGTCTGAACTTATTAATAGAAGATTAACACCAAAACAGGTGGCATTGGTTGATACACTCGTATCAAAAGGTTGCTCTATCACTCAGGCTGCTAAAGAAGCTGGGTATGCTGATGGTGATAGCGGTAGAGTGACTGCTAGCAAGGCTCTTAAGCAACCTCATGTGCAACAGTATATGATGCAATGTGTGACAGAACAGTTAGGTATGAATGCTACGATTGCTGCTAGTAGGGTAATGAAGTTAGCTACAGGAGCTAAGAGTGAGTATGTGCAGCTCGAAGCGAGCAAGGACATACTCGATCGTGCGGGATTCAAACCGATAGATAGATCGCAAGTACAGGTGGCTGGTGACATAAAGGTCAGTATTGATCTAGGCTAATTACCTAACAGTGGTTACTACAGGGGGGTGGGGTCAAAACTGCACAGTACAGTTACGGAAAGGGTCTACCACTCGTATTTTTTTCTAAAAAGGTTTTGTTTGCAGAATTTATTTTTTGTGTTAAGGGTCGAATATGAGATATTCCAAGAAGCCAGAGAAGACGCCTCCAAGGGTTGTTTCGAATGCCAAGGCAAAAGAGTTATTGAAGAGTAAGGGTTATGCCAGCAAAGAAGTATCAAAATCCTAAGGGTGGCTTAAATGCTGCTGGTCGTGCTTACTTTAAGCGCAAGGAGGGTGCTAATCTAAAGGCACCAGTAAAGAAAACGCCTAAGAGTGGTAGTAAGTCTGAGGGTCGCAAGAGGAGTTTTGCGGCTCGTTTTCTTGGCATGAAGGGGCCGATGAAGGATGAGAAGGGTCGTCCTACTAGAAAGGCTTTGGCATTTAAGGCTTGGGGCTTTAGGGATAAAGCTGCGGCAAGGGCATATTTACGGAGGACTGCTTAATGTGTGGAGGTCGTGCAAAAACTTCTGAGGCTTTTTACAAAGAGATGAAGGCTGAGAAAACAACTGAACCGCTCCCTTCTTTGCAAATGAAGGAAACAAAAAGAGCTGGTCCAAAGTATAAAAAAGTTATGCGTACTGGAATGGAAGCAAGATCATTACTTAACCCTTATATGAAAGGAAATTAATATGCCAATGGGTAAAGGAACATATGGTTCTCAAGTTGGGAGGCCTAAGAAGAAAAAGAGTTTACTTACTGCTAAGCAAAAGACTTTACCAAAAGAGTTGCAAAGAAAGATTATGAAAGCCAAGTCTAAGAATGGCTAGTAGGCAAGAAATAAATGCAGAGCTTCAAAGCATTTATAAAAGGCTTGGGCTTAACTCTGAAGGTGTTAGGCCAAAAGCTTCAACGATGACATTGTTTAGAAGAAACATTAGTGGCAAGAATAAATTAGGTTTTTCTGGCAGTAGATCTAAAGAAGAAAAAGAACTTCGAGAAAGAATGAAAAAGCTAGAGCAAATGCTTTTTGATATGCCAGATCTAGATGAAGGAAAGTTTCCATAATGGCAGTAAATGCAGCTGGTAATTATACTAAACCCAAAATGAGAAAGTCTTTATTTCAACGCATTAAAGCTAGAGCTACACATGGTACGGCAGCTGGTCAGTGGTCTGCTCGAAAAGCGCAGCTTCTTGCCAAGGAATATAAAAAACGTGGTGGAGGATATAAGTAATGACGTTTAAAATTGAATGTGCTAGTGCAGGAACTTTTGTTACTACAGTAACAGAATTAATGTATCGAGGAGTTCCATTTGTTTCTAAGGTCGATGATCTTGGTTATTATACAATTTGGTTGTTGGAGAAACCTGAAGATGAAAGCATCCCAAAAATCGCTGCTTAATTGGGGCAAGCAAAAGTGGCGCACTAAGTCTGGGAAGAAGTCTAGTGAGACAGGTGAACGGTACTTACCTAGCGCGGCTATTGCTGCTCTTAGTGATGCTGAATATGCAGCTACAACCAGAGCTAAACGAAAGGGTAAGGCTAAGGGTAAGCAGTTTGTGGCTCAACCGAAAGCGATTGCTAGGAAAGTAAAACAATATAGGAGTTAATTATGGCATGGTATGTTAAATCAACAGGTGAACTTTGGACAGGCGAAACACATGAGCTTCATGGTTTTACTTGGTCAGAAGCTAACCATATGAGTTATTCAGTAAAGCTTGAGCAAGGTGAAGAGCCAGTAAAAGCAAGAACTCAAAAGGGAACATTTCAATCTGACGATCCTTCTACGCCTAATATTGATGAATCAAAAAAGAAACCAAAGCGAAAGAAAAAATGAGCTTTGTAGATATGCTTAAACCCGAAGAGCTAAGGATGCTTAGGCGCATAGTAAAGAAAGTACACTTTCAACACTTTGATGAAAAGCACGGCTCTGCCTTTGTAACAAACAAAATGCTCGATGGTGTTATAGATAACATTGGCCCTGATGTTGCAGAGTCTATGATTAAGTTTGGAGTAGATAAAGGACTTCGATGATTGAGTTTAAGTATAAACCAGACGGTGATGTACTTAAATCCTTTATGAAGGATAATACTTTTTTTCGTGGCATTCGAGGGCCAGTAGGGTCTGGCAAATCAGTGGGGTGTTGTGTTGAAGTATTCCGCAGAGCTTTGCAACAAAAGAAAGCATTTGATGGCAAACGTAAGTCACGATGGGCTATTATAAGAAATACAAATCCACAGTTAAGAACTACAACTATTAAGACTTGGCTTGACTGGTTCCCAGAAAATGATTGGGGAAAGTTTACTTGGTCAGTGCCGTATACTCATAATATTAAAAAAGGAGAAATAGAACTTGAAGTTATATTCTTGGCTCTTGACCGTCCTGAAGATGTTAAAAAACTTCTTTCGCTTGAACTTACAGGTATCTGGATCAACGAAGCGAGAGAGATTCCTAAGTCTATTATTGATGCCTGTACGATGCGTGTTGGGCGTTATCCTTCTATGCGTGATGGTGGCCCTAGTTGGTCTGGCGTTATTGCCGATACCAACGCGCCTGAAGAAGATCATTGGTGGCCCATTATGGCTGGTGAAGTTCCAATCCCAGATCATATACCTCGTGAGCAAGCTAAGATGTTGGTTAAACCAGACAATTGGAATTTCTTTACCCAACCTTGTGGGATGCTCGAAGTCAAAGACGAAGAAGGTGAAATCCAAGACTATGAAGAAAACCCCAAAGCGGAAAACCAAAAAAACATCTTAGGTAATTATTATTCTAATTTAATAAGGGGTAAAACAAAAAGCTGGATTGATGTCTATGTTATGAATAAGCTTGGGTCAATTCAAGATGGAAAGCCGATATATCCTATGTTTGCATTAGATGCACATGTTTCAAAAGAAGAAATAGCTATAGGTGCTAACCTACCAGTTTATGTTGGTCTTGATTTTGGCCTCACGCCAGCAGCTACTATTGGGCAAAAGGTAAGAGGTCGGTGGTTAATCCAACAGGAAATAGTTGCTGTAGATATGGGTATTGTTAGATTTGCAGAAGTTTTACGTCAAGAGCTTGCAACAAGATTTAGCGCAGCTTCTGAAGTAATTATATATGGAGATCCTGCTGGTGACTTTAGAGCGCAGACTGATGAATCCACTCCCTTTCACATTCTGCGTGGTGCTGGCTTGAGGGCGTACCCAGCTCCCTCCAACTCTGTTGATCTTCGCCTTGAGGCAGTGTCTTCCCAGCTGACTAAGATGGTTGAGGGTAAGCCAGCATTTCTTATTGATCGAAGGTGTCAACAACTTATTAAAGGTTTTGAGGGTGGATATCAGTATAAACGCATGGAAGTATCTGGTGAAAGGTATTCTGATAAACCTGATAAGAATATGTTTTCTCACATTCATGATGCCCTTCAATATATGATGTTAGGGGCTGGAGAGGGAAGAGCGTTGATGAATACACAAAAACCTGTTATGCCAGTTGTAGCTAATAGAAGGTTTGATGTTTTTAACAAACCCTCTAGGGTAAAACGTAAACCAAGTGTTTGGGCAAGAATGTAGGAGTATTGCTATGTGTTTTGGTGGTGGTAAGAAGCAACAAGAAGAATCTAACAAAGCTGCGGCACAGCAACGAATTGAAGCTGAAGCTGTAAAAGAACAAGAGCTTCAGAAAAAAGCTCTCCAAAAAAGAGAAGACATTTCTGACGCAATATCTAAACAAAAGGGTATAAAAGGAATGCGTGGTGGTACAGGACGACGTTCTTTATTTCGTTCTGGTGGTCAAGGTTTTCTAAGTCGGTTTGATTACTAATGCATAAAATAGCAGAGCAAAAATTTAAAAGGTACGAAAAAGCAAAAGCTTTTCGTGAGAAGTGGGTTCCTCTATTTGAAGAGTGCTATGAATATGCTCTGCCTCAAAGAGAATCTTTTTATTATGAAGAAGCTGGTCAACGAAGAGATGAAAAGATCTTTGATGAAACAGCAGTAGTTGGTGTACAAGAGTTTGCATCTCGATTACAATCTGGGCTTGTTCCAAACTTTGTAAGATGGGCAGACTTAGCATCTGGAAGCGAAGTGCCTAAAGATCAAAGAGAAGACATAGATAATGAGTTAGATGATGTAACTGAATATGTTTTTGAGGTCTTACAAAACTCAAACTTTAGCCAAGAGGTTCATGAATCATTTATGGATCTAGCTGTTGGTACAGGTATTCTTTGTGTTGAAGAAGGTGATTCTGTTAATCCTATTAATTTTACAGCTATTCCCTTACCTCATGTTGTTTTAGATACTGGGCCTGATGATCAAATAGATCATGTCTTTCGTGAAAGAAAGAAGATTTTATTTGATGATATTCCTTTATTATATGGCGAAAAAGAATATGACCCACAAGTAACTAGGCTTATGGGACAAGATAGAGAAACTAATATATTAGAAGTTGTTTGCAAAGATTATAGCAAAAAGAACGAAGAAGCTTATTATCATTATGCAATCTGTCTTACTACAAAAACACTTCTTCATGAAAAACAATTTAAAGGTTTAGGATCTAATCCATTTGTTTGTTTTAGATGGTCTAAATGTGCTGGTGAGATATATGGTAGAGGCCCATTAATTAATGCGCTTGCTGCTATAAAAACTACAAATCTTACTATAGAAATGATTTTAGAAAATGCACAGATGTCTATCTCTGGCATTTATCAAATGGAAGATGATGGCATTATCAATCCTGATACAATTAGTCTCGTCCCTGGAACAATTATTCCTAAGGCTATGGGATCTGTTGGTCTTCAGGCAATACAACCATCTGGTAGATTTGATGTAGCACAACTTGTTTTAGGTGATATGCGTAAAAATATTAGGGAAGCATTATATATGAATATGCTTGGAGATCCTGACAAAACGCCAGCATCTGCTACAGAAGTTGCTGAAAGAATGGGTGATTTAGCAAAACGTATGGGTGCTGCATTTGGACGATTACAGACTGAGTTAGTTCAGCCTGTATTGCAGCGTGTTATATATATTCTAAAGAAACAAGGCAGAATTGAAGTTCCAACCCTCAATGGCCGAGAAGTTAGAATTAGGTCTGTTTCACCCTTGGCTCAAGCACAAGCTAATCAGGATATATCAACAGTCGCTCGTTTTCTCGAAATGATTGGTGGTGTGTTTGGGCCAGAAATGTTGCAGATTCTTATTGATAGTGAAGAAACTGCTGTTCATCTTTCTAAGAAGTTTGGTGTTCCAGAGTCCTTAATAAGAGATGAAGATCAAAGACGCGAGATAGCTGAGGCTGCAAGACAGTTAGCACAGCAACAATTACAACAACAAGGAATGCAAATTGGTCAACAAGGCTAATATAGGATTAGATGGAATACAGCGAAGTTCTGAAAAAGATACACAAATAAGTCAGAACATAGCACAAATATTTAGTAGCCCAACAGGATCTGAAGTAATTAAATATTTAAGATCTATAACTGTTGAAATGGTAAATGGGCCTAATGTTTCAACAGAAGAATTAAGACATATAGAGGGCCAGCGATATATTGTTGGCCTGATAGAACAACGTATTCAACATGCACATAGGAGTAAAAACAAATGAGTACTGAGGGAGCAGTAGAAGTTGCAGAAGCTGATGGGAGAGACTTTGTAACTGAAGAAGATGTTCAGGTGGCTGAAGCACCAGCAACGCCAGAAAGACCAGAATGGTTACCAGAAAAGTTTAATAATCCAGAAGACTTAGCCAAGTCTTACAATGAATTATCTCAAAAGCTTGGCACAAAGGAAGAGGATATAAGAAACTCTATCATAGAAGAAATGCAAAATGAAGCATTTAGTGATCGACCAGAAACAGCTGGTGATTACACAATGCCTGATTTTATAGATGAAGAATCTGCTGTAGATAATGATTTATTAAAGTGGTGGGCTGATCATTCATTTGAAAATGGTTTTAGTCAAACTGAATTTGAAAAAGGCATAGAGATGTATGCTAATGCAATATCAGCTGACATTCCAGATTATGATGAGGAGTTTGCTGCTTTAGGTGATAATGCAAATGATCGTATAGATGCAGCTTCTGCGTGGGCTAATAAGTTTTTTCCAGAGTCTGCATTGCCAGCTATCGAAAGAATGTGTGAAACACATGAAGGAATTATCGCTTTAGAAACTATAATGGAATCTATGAAGGATGGTAATTTCTCTGGTGATATGCAAGCAAATGCTGGGCTAAACGAACAGAAGCTTAGAGAAATGATGAATGATCCTAAATATTGGAATCCATCTGATCGTGATCCTCATTTTATAAAGCAAGTAGAAGATGGCTTTAAGCAACTATACAGAAGCTAAAATACTTACAAGGGGGAGTTATTATATGACTCCCCTTAATCTAACTCATATTGATGAGCTAGAAAAAAATCTTTCTCCTGAAAATAAAAGAGAAATATATTTACTTGGTTATGATAATATTAGACAAGCATTGTTTGAAATGTATCAAACTGCTCAATCTTATGTTGTTAAGAAACAAGATGGTAAAATACTTCTTGTAGGAGGGCTTTGGTTTTCTGAAGATCAAGAATTTCCACAAATGTTTGCAATGTTTACAAACGATGCATTTGATAAATTTACATTCTTAGCTAGAGGCTCAAGAATGCTTTTGAATTATTTAAAAGAGCAAGAACCCCATATTACTATGACTATTTTGTCTGATTATGAAGGTATAATTAGCTGGGCTTTGTGGTTAGGATTTGAGCCTGTTGGTTTTACAGAAACAAAATATGCTAAGTATGTTGAATTTATTCATTGTAATTTAGATCAAAATTGTGTTTATGATAAACCACAACGACCCGTAATACACTGATCGGCCCGAAAGGATACCCGAGTTGAAGTCGAAAATCGGATACTCGTCGAAACCAGAAACTTCAATTTAGGACTGAAAAATGGCAAATACAATTGATCAAGCCTTTATCAAACAGTTCGAGACAGAAGTACACATGGCGTATCAGCGTATGGGTTCTAAACTAAGGAACACAGTGCGCTCTACAAATGTGACTGGCTCGACTGCGAGATTCCAAGTTATTGGAAAAGGCACAGCAAATACAAAATCCAGAAATGGTAATGTAACTCCAATGGAGCTTGCACACACTACTAAAGAAGTTACAATGGCTGACTTCTACGCACCAGAGTATATTGATAAACTTGATGAGTTGAAAATTAATATCAACGAGCGTCAAGCTGTTGCTCAATCTGCTGCTGCTGCTCTAGGTCGTAAGACTGATGAGATTATTACAACAGCATTAGATGCTGGTGCTAACTCAACTCAAATTCACGATACAGGTTCTGCTCTTGCAAAAGCAGATCTGCTTTCTCTATTTGAAACATTTGGCAATGCAGATATTCCAGAAGACGGACAGCGTTATTTAGCAATGTCTCCTGCTGGTTTTGCTGATTTGTTTGCAATTACAGAGTTTGCATCAAGTGACTTTGTTGGGCCACAAAATTTACCGTTTGCTGGCGGCATGACAATGAAAGAGTTCTTAGGCTTTAAGATTTTTTCAACATCTGCTGTAGCTGGTGGTAAAAACTTTGCATATCATACAACTGCTGTTGGTTTGGGTATTAACTCAGATGTAACAACAGAAGTTAACTATGTTGCAGAAAAAGTATCACACTTAACCACATCTATGATGTCTATGGGTTCTGTCGTTATTGATGACGATGGCGTCTATGAAGTCTTAGATAATAACTAGGAGGGTTAGAATATGGCTTATAGCGCAAGTGGACTAACTCGTATTGGTGGTGATTCAAATGGTAGCTTGTGGAGATACACAACTACTGATGCAATCGCTACAGTAAACACAGAAGGTTACTTTAACAGTGCGGCTAATATGCTTGCTGTTCGTGATTTAGTTGTGGTGCATGATACTAATACACCAACAACAAATTTTGTAACAGTGTTGTCTAATACTGGAACTGTTGTAGACGTATCTGATGGTACAGCTGTAGCAGAAACAGATGGCGACTAATAAAGGGATGGGGGCTTCGGCCCCCAACTTTCTATGCCTACAGTAGCTAATACACCTATAAAAGTATGCTCAAGAGCGTCTGTTTTGATTGGTGGAGATGAAATACAATCATTTACAGATGGTACTGCTGAATCTCTTGTAGTTGATGCAATATATGAAGATGTTGCAAGAGCAGCATTAACTAATACAAGATGGCGATTTGCAGCAAACCAAGCTGTATTAAATAGGTTATCATCTGCGCCAACAGGAAGATGGGATGCTGCTTATCAGCTTCCTTCTGATTCCTTGTTAATACATGTTATTACTATAAACGATGAACCAATCAATTATGATACTTATGGTGATAAGGCATTTTGTGATGCTGTTTCTACAGATGTTTTGGTTGCTGATTATAGTCATAGAGCTGATGAAGCTGACTGGCCTTCTTACTTTACTATAGCAGTTGAGCATATGCTAGCTGGAGCTTTAGCTATCTCTGTTGCTAGAGATGCATCTTTATCTCAAATGATGGAACAAAAAGCACAGTTTTATTTTTCTCAAGCAAGACGATTAGAGTCACAACAACAAACAACACGCAAACTAAATACATCAAGGTTTATCGCACAAAGGCGTAGTTAATGCAGAAAGTTAGAGTACCTATAAATAGCTTTCAGTTTGGTGAGGTAAGTGATTCTTTAAAAATGAGAACAGACACGCCTGTGTATGCACAGTCGGCTCAAAGTCTTGAAAATATGATTGTTATGTCTGAAGGCTCTGTTAAAAAAAGACATGGATTAAAACATATTTATGATTATAGCATAACTTTTAATTCTTCTTATCCAGAGCAATCTCATCTATTTGAGTTTATTTTTGATGAGAATGAAGAGTATATTATTTCTATTGAGAATCAAAAGATTAGATGTTTTAGGTTATTATCTGATGGCACAATATCTTTAGTTCAAACTATTACTCAGGATACAGGATCAAATGCGTTACCATTTGATCAGGAATATTTACAAGAATATACATATGCACAATCTGGTGATGTTATGTTTATAGCTCATCCATTGTTTGCAATAAGAATGTTAACAAGAACAAGCCTTACGACATTTGAGGTAAGCACTTATTCTTTTGACACTAGAGCTGATAATAACGTTACTTATCAACCTTATACACGTTTCCATGCTCAGGGTGTTACACTTGATCCATCTGCTACGACTGGCACTGGAATTACTTTAACAACAAGTTCTGCTTATTGGGATACTGGAACAACAAAAACAGCTGGTATAAATGCTGGCTCATTTGTTACTAATGAATATTATATAATTACTACGGTAGGAACAACTGACTTTACATTGATAGGTGCTGCATCAAATGCTATTGGGCAAGTTTTTAAAGCAACTGGTGCAGGCTCTGGTAATGGTGTTGCTACTAATGTTACTGAGCCAGCTCATATAGGTGTTGTTGTTCGATATGCTGGTTCTGAGATAGAAGTAAAAAATGTAAGATCTTCTACTGTAGCTGTTGGCGATGTTGTTGATACACTAAGAATAAGGTTAAGTGTTTTAGATCCATTAAGAACTATTGATGGCAGCACAACTGTTGAGGTTACTCATATTAATCATGGGTTTGGTGGTGGAGAAGCTATTACAATTCAAGAGGCTTCTGCTGTTGGTGGAATTAGTGCTAGCAATTTAAATGGTTCTCGAACTGTTGGAACTATTATAGATGATAACACATATACATTTACTGCTGGTGGTTCGGCGACTAGCTCTGCTGATGGGGGTGGCAGGGTAAAGATAGTATGCCATGCTCCTACAGATGATTGGGATGAGCAAGCTTATTCTTCTTATAGAGGCTATCCAGCTGCTGTAACATTTCATGAAAATAGATTGTGTTTTGGCGGTACGTTAGCTGAACCTGATACTGTATGGATGAGTAAGATTGGTGAGTTTTTTAACTTTGATGTTGGTGAAGCTGCTGATACTGACTCTATTGTTTTAACAGCCGCAACAGGTGATGTTAATGAAATAAGATATATGATATCGAACAGAGATCTTCAGATATTTACAACATCTGGCGAGTTATACATTCCTACATATCTAAACCAAGCAATTACACCTACTAATGCACAGATAAGAAAACAAACTCCATATGGCTCATCATTTGTAAAACCAGTATCTATTGATGGTGCTACTGTTTTTGTTCAACAAAATGGCAAAGTTGTAAGAGAATTTTTATATTCTGATTCTGAAGAAGCATATGTATCAACAGCTATTTCTACTATAGCTAGCCATTTGATTAATACACCTAAGTATTTAACTGTTGCTCATAGTGGCTTTGGTCTTCCAGATTCTTATGCAGCCTTTACAACAACTGATGGTAATCTAGCTTTGTTTTCTTCTAATAGGGCTGAGAGAAGAGCGTCTTGGACAAAGGTGACAGTAAATGGAAACTTTGGTTCAGTGCTTGCTATCGAAGATAGATTATTTGCTAATGTATATGATTCAGATAATAAACTTCAACTATGCGAGTTTGAGGGTGATATTGGTTTAGATTTATATTTATATAAACCTGTTTCTACTAATGTAGCTGATGTAAGTGATTTATATAACAGCGGTGATGTTGTTGATGTACTTGGTTTTAATGGAACAGTTATTGATTCTCTTGGTCAAAAAACTGTTAATAGTAGCAATCAAGTTGATATTACTGGTCATAGTGGTTACACACATGTTTACGTTGGTAAAAAGTTTACATCTAAAATTATCTCTAATGAGATAGATGGTAGTACTGGAAGTGGTCCACTTACAGGTAAAACAAGAGGTTTAACAAATATTGTTGTTGATTTTAAAGATACAAGATCAGCAAAGGTAAACTCTAAGAAACTTCTTATTGAGTCAGCATTTACTGGCAAAAAAGAATTTAGAGGATTAGGTTACAGCAATCAACCTACTGTAACTATTGAACAAGATGACCCATTACCTATGCAAGTAAATGGTTTGATAGCGGAGTTAGTTATATAATGTCTTTACAACTTATGGCTGGATTATTGAAGTTTGGTGCTGGCATGGCGGCTGGTCAAAGAGCTTTAGAAAGAAAAGAGTTAGAAGCTTATAATATTGGTACTGAGAAAGTAATGGGTGAAGCTGAAGCTGTTCAAAGAAGTAATGATAGACTAGAAGCTTATAGATTAAATACAAAAGCTAATCTTGCTGCATTTTCTGCAACAGGTAGAGATATAGATAGTCCGACTGTAAGAGCTTTTCTTGATAAGCAAAAAGAGATTGCTGCTGAAGATGTATCGAGATCTGACTTAATGGCTATGTTTGAGGGTATGAAATTATCACAAGAACAAGCAGCAACTATAGCTGAAGGTAAAGCTTTAAAAAGATCAGCAACAATTCAAGCATATACTGGATTGGCTGGAACTCTTCAAGATTATAAGGATTCAGGTGGCAAATTATTTGCTATGAAATAAGGGTTGTATAAGTGGCAGTTACAAGAGAAAGAAGACAGTTTAAGATAGGTCGAATTGGGGTAGCGAGAGCTTCTCAAGCTGGCGTTATTGAAGCTGAAGGTATTCAAAGAGCTGCTGCTAACTTAGAGCAAAGGTTTTTTAATCAAGCTGTTGATGCTGCAAAAAAACGTGGGGTAGATGCAGCTAATGCTTTAGATCGAGCAGAAGTTGTAGCTCTTGATGAAACAGGCAGACCAAAGGCTTACAATCTGCCTAAAGGAATTGGAAAGTATGCTAGAGAAGCTTATCAAGCAGTTTTACTTCAAAGATTTGAAACTGAAATAAATACTGAGTTAAGAGGTAAATCAAGCGAACTAGCTGTTAAATTTAGAAGAAGTCCAGAAGCTTATAGAGAAACATTTTCTCAATATGTTGCTGATGTTGCAAAGACAGAACAATCAACAGTTTTTACTAATTACATAAATACTCTTGGTACTGGTTTACTACGTGATCAATATAGAGGTTTGCAACTTCAAGCTGCTGCGCGTCAAGAAGCTAATGATAAAATAGCTTATCAAAACTCAGCTGCTAATCTTTTAAATGATATTGAAAACACAGCTGCTGTTGGAAAAGACACTTCTGAATTAATAAATCAAGGCATATCATTAGATAGGCAGTATATAAACTCTGGTATTGTTTTATCTAATGAAACTTTAGATAATTTAAAATCTAGAGAAATAGCTAATGCTAGAGGCGTATTTAGATATGAACTTAATCAAGCATTAAAACGCGGCATTGATATAACGACATTGCAAAATGCAATAGTTGGTATAGATTTGCAGGACATTTCTGATTTATCTACAGAATATTTTCCTAAAGTTTCTGAAATATTAGGTTCTAAAGATATTAGTTTTATCGAATCAATATCTGATTTTGCAACTGAATTGTTAACAGATGGTGCTACTAAAGTTACAATTCAAAACCAAGAGCTTGCTAGATTAAGAAATCAAGAATCTACTTATATTTTAGAAGAATTAAATAATAGCTATGTAGATCTTTTATCTGGGCCATCTTCTGAAGTTGAGGCTAAACTTGAAGATTTAATATCAAAATATGTTCACTCTCAAGAAACAGCAAATTTATATTCAGGTACAGGTGTTAGTGAAGATTTTATTAAATCATTAACAATGTCTGAAGATGGGCAAGCACAAATTCTTTCTGATATTGCTATTAAAAAAATGTTAGTAGCTACAGATAGCTATGATGATTTAAGAAATGTACAAAATTATTTTAATGATCCAACACCAGAAAATTTAGAAAAAATAACCTCAGATGAATCTAGATCTCTAGCTATATCTTTAACAAACTTTGTTGAGCAAACAGGTCTTAGAAGTATTTTTGAAGATATAGATAAACGAGCTGAAAGTCTTAGTGATGATAAAAGAGATGCACAAAACAAAGCTAAATATGAAGCTACAGTAAAATTAAATAGTTCTGTAAAAAATGATATATTTCCTGTTATTTCTTCAGCAACTTCGGAAGAAGAAATACAAAATATTTTATCAAGATCTTCAGGAGTTATTTCATCTTCTGGAGTTGATAAAGATGAAAAACAAAATCAATCTAATCAGGTAAAAAATAAAGCTGGTGGTGCTTATTTAAGATTAGCATTTAAATCTACAGTTAATGAAAATCAAATAGATGCACTCAAAGCATTTGCTAGAGAAGGTAAAGATACCACTGGCCTTTTAACAGATAAACAAAAAGAATTAGTTAACAAAGGTAAGGATCTTATTGGTGCAGATGATGAGTCATATCTAAGCACACAAATACAAAATTATACAGCTGCTGCTAAAAACAGATTGTCTGTAAATGCTGCAATACAAGAAAGAACAAACCTTTTAAATAATGCAATAACAGGTTCTGTTGATGGCAATGATGAAGAGCTAAGGACAGAGCTTTCAACCATTATGCAAGTAGAACCTAATTATTTTTTTAACACAGATTCTATTGATGTTAATAAAGATTTAACACTACAAAAAATGTCAGAAAGTATTTTTACCTCAGCTCAAGTTGAAGCTATTAATATGTTTTTAAATGGACAAGTAACTGATCCAGATCAAATTGATAGATTTTTGACTACCACATCTAAAAGCCTTGAGTTTGTCACAGCTGCTGGTGATGTGATTAGATCTAGAGGATCATATGCTATAGAGCCTGAAAATTTTGCATTGTTAAAAGAAGCTATTAGTTTTGCAGAAACTGTAAGCAATGATCCTCAAGCAATATTACAACATGTTACAAGATTAAAAAATGCTCTTGCAACAGAAGAGTTGCAAACAAATATGGATATGTTCTTTACAAGAGCAAGCAAAGGTACAACACCATCAAGCAATAATGTTACTAGTTACATTATAAATAATTATCCTGAAGCTAGAGGTAACTCTAATTTAAGAGAGCGTTTAATTACTTTAGCTAAAATTACTTATTTTAGTAATGATAAAACAATAGCTGATACAGGTAGATTTACAGATATAGATTCTGTTTTAAAAGATGAGATAAAGAAAAACTATGTAGAAGATGATATGATTAGTGCTGAAGATGGAACAAATAGAACCTTGTTTCCATTAAGCGTAACAGCAAAAGGATTTGAGCAATCTTTTGTAGATTACATTCGTAAAAGTATGAAAAATATGAGTACTAATAAAGATGTTGATTGGGATACTGTAGAGTTTAAATTACATCCTGTTGGTTACAATTCTAAAGATAATGGCATGACTTATGGTGTTGTTATTGTTGATGCAATGGGAACGCGACAGCTCCAAGAAGTTGCTATATCTTTAACTGAGGTTGATGAAGCACAGCCATTACCAGCATTCTTTTCAACAAATGAACCATTATTTAGAGGTGTTAAGGCTGGTATAATTAAGGCTAATGATGCTGCAAGAATGGAATTAGCTAAGAGATTACATGAAATGGAAAAAGCTATGGCTGATAAAGATAGGGGTGTTAGAGTTTCAACTGAGTCTGGTATACAAATACCATTACCTATTGAAGTTCCAAATATTGCAATACCCGCTTTGCCATCTAATGAAAGATAACTATGGTAGTTAATCCAAATAGCTTTAGATTAGGATACTTTGCTGATGTTAGGCAGGAAATAGATCCATCATTTTCAGATACGTTAAAAGCTACTCTTGGGTATAATTATGCTCCATTAGGAAATATGATTTCTAATTTACAATATACTCCACAAAGAGATTATGATTGGAAACAAGATATTGGTGAGTATAAACAATATGCCCCTAATTTGTATCATGCTGTTAGTCCTGAACACATGGCTGCTCTCAAACAGCAAATAGAAGAGTCTATTTCTAGAAGAGAAGTTCTTTACAACTCTTCTATGTTAGCACAAGTTGGAGCTGGTTTTTTAGATCCTATTAACTACATTGCATTACCTTTAGGCGGTCCAAGCTTAGGTGTTGCAAGATCTGCTGCAAGAGTTGGTCTTGGTGTTGCAGCGATTGAAACTGGATTAGAAGCTGTGCGTCAAACAGATCCTCTTCAAACAGCTGAAGAGGGTGCTTATAATATACTAGCTGCTGGTATGTTTGGTGCTGGTTTTGGTGCTGTTGCTGGTAGTTTAAATATTAGAGCTTACAAAAAGGCAAAGGCAGAGCTTCAAGAAGAGCTTGATATGCATAGGAGATTAGATCTTTTATCTGATGTTACTCCTGAAGAACTGCGTGTGCCACGAGAAGAACGTATTTATGGCAATGTATCCGATGATGATTTGCAAACTCAAATAAATCATTTTTCTAATGAGGCTGCAAAAACAAGAGCTGAGGCTGATTCTTATGATGGAAGAAATGCTCCAGACTTTATAGCTCGAGCTGATGAGCTTCAAGGAATGGCTAATGCTTATAAAAAAGAACTTGGTATTAGAGACCTTGAGTCAAGAAATATAGATTTAAAAGACCCTTATAGAATTATGAACTCTGTTTATACAGATAGTTTTTTGTACAAAGCCGTAACAACACCAATGAAAAGAGCTTTGCAATCTAAGTATCCAACTTTAGTAAAAGAAAAGTTTGTAAAAAGTTTTAGTGATAGCGGTATAGCTCACGCTCTTAACTCTGTTGGGTTGCCAACACCACAATCTGTATTTCAACGGGCTGCTGTTTCCCAAGCAAAATGGGTAAGAGTGCATGACCAGCTATTAAGAATATGGCAAGAAGATACAGGTGCTTCAGATATTGTAAAATTAGATATTAATTTAGTTGATTTAAAAAGACGCGCTAAAAATGCTGTTGGTGGTGCTGAAGCTACTTATAATAAATGGTTGCAAGATTTAACTGAAAGATTTCTTCGAGGATCTAAAGATTTTTCTGAATCAGAACTAAAAGGTATTTCTGCTATTAATGATTACTTTGAATCAGCAAAAGTAAATTTAGAAAGAGTTGGATTAATAAGCACTCAAGATGGTGTTAAAGCTAAAATCGAAAGGCTTCAAGCAAAAATAGATCAGTTAAATAGAGAAAAGGTTGTTGCTGAAGGACGAAAAACTAAAAGAGGTCTTCGAGAGGCTAATCTTTTAGAAGAGCGTTTATCTAAACTTGGTAAAGAAATAGCTGAAGAAAAAAGTGTTTTATTAGGTTTAGAGGATTTTGACTTTAAACAAGAAGCTCAAGAGGCATTCTTTCCAAGATTTTGGGATAAAGATGCTATTAAAAGAAATAGAGAATCATTTCATGATGTTCTTTATGAATGGTATGCAAGCCATCCATATATTATGGAGCTTAACCCTAAGACAGCTAAGTATGAAAAAAAAGTATTAAATCCTGATAGGCAAAGTATAAGCAAAAGAGTTAATTTAACAATTGATAGAATACTTGGTGAAGAAGACCCAGCAAATGTAGATCGCATGGGTTTTGGATATGGTCGATCTAAACATTTTAGACATAGACAGATTGATATACCCAATAGTTTAGTTGTTGATTATATTGTGACTGATCCATTAGCTGTAATGAAAACATATTCTTCTCGCATTGAGCCTAGATATGAGTATGCTCGTATGTTTGGTGATGATGTTGATGGTGTATTGTATGACATGAAAGCAGAAATGATTAGAAAAGGTCTTTCTGAAAAACAAATAAATCAAATGACTAGAGATTATATGCAAATGTATGATCGTGTTGCTGGTGTTGTTAATAGAAGTCCAACAAGATGGGATAATCGTGTTGCTGAAATATTAAAGAATGCAGCATCTTTTAATTATATGGGAAGTGCTGGAATAGCTGCTCTTCCTGACTTTGGTCGTATTGTTATGGAAAATGATATGGCTGATGTTATTAAGGGCATTCAGGCTATCTTAGATAAAAACACAGTACAGCTTAGTAAACAAGAAGTAAGGTATGCTGGGGAGGCTTTAGATATTCTTAGAGGCTCTGCTCATTTAAGATTAGTTGATGATGTTATTAATAATATTAACGGTGCTACATTATTAGATAATGCTAGAAATGCTTTTTATATTGCAAATGGTTTAGCTCCTTTAACTGTTATTGCAAAACAGCTTTCTGGTGTTATTGATTCTCATGTTATTATTGATTATTCACTTCGATATAATTCTTTAACAAAACAAGAATTAACTTGGTATTCTAAATATGGTTTTGACAAAAACGATGCAAAAAGAATATCTGAAGCTCCTTTTGAAAAAACAAAAAATGGTTTTTATTTAGCAAACTCTGATGCATGGGAGCCTGATTTAGCAGAAAAATTTAGAGTTGGTATAAACAGCGGTGTTTTAAATACGATTATGGCAGCAACACCAGCTGACAAACCTATAATAAATGATGGTGTTGTTTATATTCCTAAGCATATTGGTGCTTTGTTTGGTTTTAAAGAAGATGGTCGTGTTAAAGGGTATACAAGAATACAAAGCGGTTTGCTTGGTTTACCATTTCAGTTTTATAGTTTTGTCTTAGCAAACGTTAATAAAACAGTTGGCGCTCTTGCTCAGGGTCAGATAAAAAATAGATACTTAGGTATTAGTACAGCAATAGGTTTAGGCTATATGTCTATGTCTATTAGAACTCCAGATTACATTTGGGATGAAATGAGTTGGCAAGATAGATTTGCTAGATCTTTTGACATGAGTGGAATTATGGCTTTATATTCCGATATGTTTTACACTTCTATGCATACGTCTTTGGCACTAGGTGGGCCAAATATTACTAATGGATTAATATCTCCTAAATATCCGCAACAAAAAAACTTTGCTGATGCTGTTGCTGGTATTGCTGGGGCTGGCCCAAGTTGGGGTTTAGATATTACTAGAGCTGGTATTGATATTTACAATCAGGACTTTGGCGAAGGTTTTAAAAATCTTGCTAGGAATTTACCATTTGCAAGAATGTGGTTTTTAAAAGATGATGTTAATCAAATAACAAGGGCTTGGGCGCAGTAATGGTTATTAATGTTGCAGATAACACACCAAGAATACACTACACAGTAGCACAAGGTGTAACTCAAACTTCTTTTGCAGTGCCTTTTGAGTTTTTCGAAGATGATGAAGTTACAATGTATGTTGATGGTGTAGTTAAAACTATAACTACTGACTATACTATTACAGGTGGGTCGGGTGCGACTGGCACTATAACAATGGTTACTGCTACACCTCCAGCTGTACAACAGGTAACAGGTGCTACTGGCGGCTCTTTAGTTACTATTGTTAGAGACATACCTATTGAACGTGTTACTGATTTTACTGCTGGTGCAGCTATTGGTCGTGACGCTCTTAATGAGCAGCTTGATGTTTTAACAGCATTGGTTGCTGATTTAAACGATCGAGTATCAAGAAGTTTAGAGCTTAATGATTATGAAATAGCTAGCTCAACAACACTGCCAGCAACAAATGATAGAAAAGGTAAATATTTATCTTTTAATTCTACAACTGGTGCTCCTGAAGCTGGGCCTGATACTGACAATGTAAATACATTAGCTGCTATTACAGATGCTATTAACACATTAGCAGATCTTGAGGATGGCACAGTAGCTACTACAGGTTTAAGTAGACTTGCAGCTATAGATAGTGATATGGCTGCATTAGCAAACATAACACAGGAGATAATAGATTGTGCTGCTGGTTTAGTTCACGTTACACCAATAACCAGAGGTGGTACTGGTGCAACAACAGCTGCTCAAGCAAAACTTAATCTAGGAATAACTGATGGTATTACACTTCAAGAAGCTTCAGATGAAGCATTAGCACTGGCAATTGCATTAGGATAGGAGACAATTATGGCTGATGATGCAACGGTAACAATCTCGGCAACTGTGTTGCCAGATGAAATACAAAAGACGTTTTCGTCTTCGATGACGGTAAGTCCGGCAGACGGTAATGACAAATGGT